>ERZ780195.259-NODE-259-length-56170-cov-18.540925_pt1 | contig 56170 bp, 58 predicted proteins | sample MGYA00511017_ERZ780195 | MGnify/ENA primary metagenome ERZ780195 (study PRJEB29588, sample SAMEA2159974) | human gut metagenome | biome: human gut; feature: human-associated habitat; material: faeces | place: Denmark | collected 2008/2010 ...
CAGGATTTTTTAATGTATACCTTGTATTATATTATTAGTTTAGGTTATTATTATAATATGATAATTTATTTTACAAGGAGGTTATATTAATGAAAGAAAATAATGATATTTTTAAAAGTTTTGATGATCCCGCAAAGAATAGTTCTAGTTTTGGAAGATCTTTTTTAATTCCATTTCTTTCTGGAATATTAGGTACAGCTCTGGTTATTTCTATAGTATTTGGAATTCCAAGCATAAAAAACTCTATTCTAAATACTTCTGCCAAGACAGAAGAGACTTCTGCTATACCTAGTTCATCTTCTAACACTGGAACTGTTCAGACTGTATCTCTTTCTAATTATTCTGATACTGCAATATATTCTGCAAATAAAGTTTTACCATCAATTGTTGGTATTACTGTAGAATACACTGTAACCTCAAACTTTATGCAAGGCATGTCTCAACTTGCACAAGCGCAAGGCTCTGGAATTATAATTAGCAAGGATGGATATATATTAACAAATAATCATATTATTAATTCTACTGATTCTTCTGTTTATTATGAAGTTTCAAAAGCAACTAAAGTATATGTATATTTGTATAATGATACAACTCCATATGAAGCCAAAATTATAGGTACAGATGAGCAAACTGATCTAGCAGTTATAAAAATTGAAAAAGATGATTTAACAGAAGCAGAGCTTGGAAATTCTAATTCAGTTAAAATTGGAGAATTTGCAATGGCTATTGGAAACCCTTTGGGAATGCAAAGTAGTGTTACTTCTGGAATTATAAGTGCTGTAAATAGAACTGTTACAGGTGAAAATGGAACTACTTATACATTAATTCAAACTGATGCTGCAATAAACTCTGGAAATAGTGGTGGAGCATTAGTAAACAGTGAAGGTAAAGTAATTGGTATTAATACTTTAAAGCTTTCTGGAACTGGTATAGAAGGTATGGGATTTGCTATTCCAATTAATGATACAATTGATATTTATAAACAATTAATAGATCACGGAAAAGTTTTAAGACCATATATTGGTATTGAAGGAATTGACATTACTGATGCTATGGCTGAAAAATATAAACTTCCTGTTGGAATTTATGTTAGAGGCATTCAAAGTTCAAGTCCTGCTTCTTTAGTAGATTTAAAAGCTGGTGATATAATTGTTTCAGCTGGTGGAACTTCTATCAAAACAATGGATGAATTAAATAAGATAAAAGCAACTAAAAATATTGGAGATACCCTAGAACTTGAAGTTAATAGAAATGGGCAAACATTTAAAGTTAATATTAAATTAGCGGAGCAACCTTAACACAAATAACTCTCGATAAAAAACATCGAGAGTTATTTTATATACTAGGAAATTTCTCATTTCATTCGGAAACTCAAATCTGCAAGAACAAATGGCGACTTTAGTCGCTTTGTTCTTTTAAAATATTATCAAATCTGTTTCACTTGTATAATCGCTATTTCCATATGCATATATTAAATAAAGTGTTTTATTTTTCCCTAAGAAAAAGTTTTTAGTATTTTCTATTTTATATATGTCATCATTTGGATTTCTTTTATATACATTATATCCTTGATTTATAATACTAGTATTTTGTTCACTTACTTTTGTTATTTCGTCCGTTATTTGTTTTTGCATTTGCTCCTTATCTAAGTTTCTTTTTTGTATAAGCTCATCTATGCTAACCAACTTATCTTCATCTAGATTATAGTTATATGTTTGAATTATTGTCCTTTGTGGATTTGTTCCCTCTTTTAGTGTACATTTTATAACTAATGACATTATATTATCATTAATATATACAACATATCCCATATTATATATTGTATATGCTTTATTGTTTGTTATTATATCTACTATTTTCCCACCAAAAGTGTTAAATATTTCTTGGTTTACTTTTTTTGTTGTTTCTGTTTCTTTTTTGAAAAGTGGTATTTTAGCAACTATACTATATTTAGTTTCTTTTTTTTCATTAATATCATATTTAGTTCCTATTATTTCATCATAATTTATGTTAGCGTTTGCTACTTGAGCTGCTCCATCTTTGTTAATAGTATTTGTAAATATTGAGTCAAAATTATTTTTCAAGTCTTCATAGTTTGCTTCTCTTTTTTCTTCTGCGGTTTTATTTATTTTAGTATTTGTAATTTGTGCATATATTCCAATTGCTATTGCTATACTACATACTAATATTACACCTATTATTATAATTAATTGTTTTTTATCTCTCCAAATGTATTTTAACATTAATTAACTCCTTATATTTGTAGCATTAAATATATTTTATATTTTGTTTTTGTTAATGTCAATGCTTTTGTATAAAGTTAAAGAGGCGCATTGTTTTGCGCCTCTTTAAAGTATTTTTAGCCTATTCTTCTTTATTTTCTTTTATCTCTTTAGAGTCTTTTGCTTCTGTTGTTATTACAGCTTCTTCTTTTTTTACTTCTCCATTTCCTGTTGTTGAATCAGTTATCATTATGAATTTAACTTCTCCTGCCATTCCATTTTGAATTCCTGCATAGTTATTATATTCATTTGCAAGCTCATTCATTTTTTCTACTCTACTTGCAATATTTCTTAAATCTCCATTTACTAAATTATTTATTTTTGATATTCCTTGTTCATTAAATGTTTTTACTCCATTTGCTAATTGTAGTGCTCCACTATCTAGTTTGTTTGTTCCTACTGATAATGCACTTACTCCGTTATCTATATTTGCTAATCCATTTGTTAATTCGTCTAAAGCAGTTCCTAATGTACTCATTTGTGATACTACTTGATTTGTGAATTTTTGTTTAGCTTGATTTCCAACTTGTGTTGCTGTTTGTGTTGCTGTTGCTCCAGCTGTTTGTGTTGCTGTACTTTGTGCTACTGTTAATGCTGTTGTTTCTGCTGTTTGTGTTGCTGTGCTTTGTGCTACTGTTTGAGCTGTTGCTTCTGCTGTGCTTTCTGCCACTGATTGTGCTACTTTTAAAGCTGTTGCTTCTGCTGTACTTTCTGCTACTGATTGTGCCACTTTTAAAGCTGTTGCTTCTGCTGTGCTTTCTGCTACTGCTAGTGCAGTTGTTGTTGCTGTTTGATATGCTGTATTTTGTGCAACTGTTAATATTAATTGTTTTTCTGCCTCTGTTAATGTTTCTGTATATTTTTTTTGTGATTGTTCTATTATTGCTGTTTTTTGTGTTTCTGTAAATTCTGCACCGGCTTTTGCTTGGGCTGTTATTTTCGCTTTTTGTTCATCTGTAAGTTTTGCTTGGGCCGCTATTTCTGCTTTTTGTGCATCTGTAAGCTTTGCTGCTGCTTTTGCTTGGGCTGCTATTCCTGCTTTTTGTGCGTCTGTAAGTTTTGCACCTGCTTTTGCTTGGGCTGCTATCCCTGCTTTTTGTTCATCTGAAAGTGTTGCTGCTGCTTTTGCTTGGGCTGCTATTCCTGCTTTTTGCTCATCTGAAAGTGTTGCGCTTTGCATTGCTTGTGCTTTTATTGCTTCCAAAGTTTTGCTATCTATTGCAGGAGTATTATCATTTTTTAAATTTTTTGTACTTTCTTCAACTTCATCTTTTATTTGTTTAGAACCTGCATACGCTGCTCCTGTTCCATCTTTTAATTGGTCAACTCCACTTACTAATTCTGATGTTCCTTCTTTTAGTTGATTTGCACCTGCTAATATTTCGTTACTTGCATTTGCTAATTCATTAATTTGGCTATACATACTGTTTAAATCACTTGTTAAATCTTCATCTATACCTTTTACTGCTACAACTGCTATAATATTTCCCATTTCAAAATCTTCTGTTTCCATTGAAATCTCTATTTCTTCTGGAATATCTATTTTGCTTTTTGAAATTCCGATATTTTCTTGCATTCCTGGCATTGCAATTCCAACTGCCAATGTGCTTTCTCCGTTATCTACTATTTTTCCATTTGTAATTTGAATATTTTTATTTTTTGCATTATCTATTTTTGTTCCTGTAACTATTATAAATGGAGTATACATTGTAACTTGTTTTCCATTTATTGAAACAATGTGTTTTTCGTTGTTTGTGTAATTTATTTTAATTTTTACATTTCCGCTTTTTCCTTTTAATTCTTCTGCTGATATTTCTTCTCCATTTAGTTCATAAGTTATTTTACATTCTACTGGTAATTGTTTGTCACTTTCACCTTTATAGTAAATGTTATTTCCATTGCTGTCCCAAACTATTTGGTTTCCTTCTTTCTTGAAAGTTTCATCTCCATTTGTGTTTTCTATATTTAATAGATTAGATATATCAGTTATTTCATCTGATTTATCTTCATTTGTTAATTGAGTACTTACTATTGTTTTGTATGCTTTACCATTTGAGTCTAGGTTTGAATAAACTGTTTCTGATTTTGATGCTGCAAATACTGGTATTGTCATATATGAAGTTATTGTAAATAACAAAAGTCCTGAAATCATTTTTTTGTTTTTCATTTTATATCATCCTTTCATTTATTTTATTTTTGACATTTTTAATGTTGTTTTGCATATTACTTTATCTAATAGCATTAGGAATGCTGGTAATAATGTTATTACTACACATGTACTTACTATTGCACCTCTTGCCATTAGTGAACATAGTGAACCAATCATTTCTATTTGTGAGTAAACACCAACTCCAAATGTTGCTCCAAAGAAGCATAGACCACTTACTATTATTGAAGAAATTGATGTTCCTAAAGCTTCGTCTATTGCTTGTTTCTTGTCTTTTCCGTCTTTTCTAAATGTTATATATTTGTTTGTTATTAGTATTGCATAATCTATTGTTGCTCCTAATTGTATTGTTCCTATTACAATTGATGCAACGAATGGAAGCACAGTTCCTGTATATGCTGGTATTCCCATATTTATAAATATTGCAAATTCTATTACTATTATTAATATAACTGGTATTGATATTGATTTAAATATTACAAACATTAATAAGAAAATTATTGCTATTGATACTGTATTTACGCTATTAAAATCATGATCACTTACTTGAATTAAGTCTTTCATAAGAGGACCTTCTCCTGCAAGTATTGCATTAGGATCATATTTATCTATTACTTTTTGTATTTCTTCCATTTGTGAATTTAACTCATTTGTTGCAACTTCGTATTTAGAATTAATTATTACCATTTTGTATTTATCACTTTGGAATATTTTTGTTAAATCTTCTGAAAGCACTTGTTCTGGCACTGCTTTTGATATTCTTGAATAGCTTAATGTCCAATCAATTCCCTCTATTTGCTCTATCTCATCTAACATTTGATTTACTTTATAATCTGGAACATCATTATTTACTAATATCATTTCTGTTGCTACTATTCCAAATTTATCTTTTAATTCTTTGTTTCCACTTACACTTTCTAGCTCTTCTGGAAGTGAACTATCTAGATTGTAATAAACTTGTGTGTGTGTATATCCATATACTGCAAATGGTAATATAACTAAGAAAGCTATTAATATTAATTTGTAATGTTTTATATTAAAGTTCTTTAGTGCTGTGAATTTAGGTAAAATTTCTTTATGTGATGTTTTTTCTATTGCTTTGTTAAATTGCAATATCATTGCTGGTAAAACTGTTACTACTGTTATTACTCCAAATAGAACACCTTTTGCCATTACTATACCAATATCTTTTCCAAGTGTTAAGTTCATACTACATAGTGCTAAGAATCCTGCTATTGTTGTAAGTGAACTTCCTAAAACTGATACTAATGTTTTTGCAATTGCATTTGCCATTGCTTCGTCATTGTTTGAATATTTTTCTTTTTCTGCTTTATAACTGTGGTAAAGGAATATAGAAAAGTCTGTTGTTACACCTAATTGTAATACTGCACTTATTGCTTTTGTTATATATGATATTTCTCCAAGCATTATATTTGAACCCATATTATAAAGTATTGCTATTCCTATATTTAACAATAAAAATATTGGAACCAAATATGAATCCAATGCTAATTCTAGGATTATAATACATAGGGCTACTGCAATTAATACATATATTGCAACTTCTTTATCTGATAAGTCTCTTGTGTCTATTAATGCTGATGTCATTCCACTTACTTTGCATCTTTCATCTGTCATGTTTCTTAATTGTTCTACTGCATTTGTTGTTTCATCTGATGAAATTGCATCCTTAAATGTTACAAGCATTAATGTTGTATTATCCTTATATATTTTGTCTTTTACCTCTTGTGGTAAACTTTCTACTGGAATACTTGTTCCTGTAGCATCTACAATACTTACTACATTTTCTACTCCTTGTATTTTTTTTACTTCTGTTTCTAGTTTTGCTATCTCTTTTGATTTCATATTTTCCAAAACTACTATTGAAAATGCCCCCATATCAAAGTCTTCTGAAAGAATATTTTCTCCTTGAACAGTTTCAATGTCGCTTGGTAAATATACCAAAATATCATAGTTTATTTTTGTTGCCTTTATTCCTAATATTGAAGGAATTAGTAAAAGTATTGAAATTACTAAAATTATTTTTTTATGCTTACATATAAACTCTCCAAATTTTAGCATATTATCTCTCCTTTCATTTTATGACTACCGGTCATTTTTATATTGTAACACCATTATGACCGTTAGTCAATATTTTTATTAAAATTTATTTGATTTATGTGAGAAGCCGGGTGTTGCATGTAGAAATTATAAATATTTTTTCATTTTTAATTGACCTGCTGGTCATTTTGTGCAATAATAATATATGTGGTGATTAAATTGAGTATTCAAGAAACTAAGGAAAATAAAAAAAATAGATTGCTAGATACCGGCTTTAAGTTGTTCACCGAAAAAGGTATTCAAAACACATCTATACAAGATATTGTAGATAATGCAAATGTTGCAAAAGGTACTTTTTATTTATATTTTAAAGATAAGTATGAGTTGAGAGATATTCTTGTTGCAAAAAAATCTCACAAATTATTTTGTGATGCACTAGAAAATTTAAGAAAAAACTATATAAGTAATTTTTCTGATCAAATTATTTATATAATAAATTATGTTATAGATGAACTTACTAAATTTCCTGCATTGCTTAAGTTTATTTCTAAAAATTTGTCTTGGGGAATTAAAAGTAATACTGTATTTAAAATTTATAATACATTAGATGATAACAAAGATGGTCTTCGCTCTTTATTTATAAAAGGAATAGAAGAAAACAAAATTAATATTAAAAATCCAGATGTTGTTTTGTTTATGATTATAGAACTTGCAAGTTCTACTTGCTTTAATTCTATTTTGTATAATGACCCAATGCCTATTGATGAGTTTAAGCCATATTTGTATAATACTATTAGATCTATGTTAAAAGGTGATAGTATATAATTAAAAAATGAAAAGGTATCTCTTTGTAGAGATACCTTTTGGTTTTATATTTCTTCCATTTCTTTATTTACTAAATCTTCACTTTCTCTCATTGCAAGTATTGTTTGTTCAAACAAATCATTTAATTCCCAACCTAGCTTTTCTGCCCCTTCTTTTATTACATCTCTTGAACAACCTGCTGCAAATTTTTTATCTTTAAACTTTTTCTTTAAACTTGAAACTTCCATATCTTTTGTGCTATTAGATGGTCTCATTTTTGCTGCTGCCCATATTAATCCTGTAAGTTCATCTGTTGCAAATAATATTTTTTCCATTTCGTGTGTTGGTTCTACATCAGAACATATTCCATATCCATGACTACATACAGCATGTATTAATTCATCACTTGCATCTATTTCCTTTAATAATTCTGGCGCTTTTTTGCAATGTTCTTCTGGATAACATTCAAAATCTACATCATGCAATAAACCGAACTATTCCCCAAAAATCCTCGTCATATCCTTTTTGTTTAGCAAAATATCTCATAACTGCTTCTACAGTTAATGCATGCCTTATATGAAATTCTTCTTTATTATATTTTTTTAATAATTCTACTGCTTTTTCTCTTTTCATAATAACATCTCCTTTTTGTTTTAAAATATTATATCACAATTTTATATTTTTTGTTTAAAATTGTTGACATGTTTTTTTAGTTGATGTAAAATAATTTCACAGTAGCGAACATTGTTTTGTTTAGGAGGGGTTTTTATGGGTATAATTAATTTTAGTAAAACTGTTAAAAGTAAGTCATATCTAGCTATTAGCTTATTAGGAAGCAGTTACAAACTTAACATTAAATATGTAAAATCTTCTTCTATTGATCTTGTTCAAAATGACTCTGAATTTTGTTTATTTTTACCTGCAAAGTATAAAAATGTAGACAATATGGAAATTATAAATTCTGCAATAAAAAAATTATATGATGAAGTTGCAGTTAAAAATTTGGAATATTCTTTGGAACTTGCTAGACATATTTTTAAGTTTGCTCCAGATGATTATAAAATTCAAAGATTAAAAGATTCTTATTATAAATGCTCAAAAAAAGTCTTAACTGTAAATCCAGATATTTATCAATATAATCAAGAAATTATTGATACAACAATTTTACAGGCATTTTGCAAGATGCAATATAAACAAAATTCTAACGCATATAAAAATGCTTTGGAATTTGCTTTAGACTCTTACGAAAAATATAAGAAACAACAAAGAATTAAAAAAGCTGTTTTAAGAGTTTCTTAAAATGATTTTATTTTAAAAAATATTGTTATAATTTTAAAACCCTCAGATTCATTTCTGAGGGTTTTGTTGTTTTATATTATACTGCACAGGCCAGTTTTCTTAACTCTTCTGCGTTTTGAATTGCAACTTTTGTTATTTCTCCATTAGAAATTCTTGCAATTTCTTGTATTGTTTTTTCTTCATTTAATAGTTCAACATTTGTTGTAGTTTTTCCGTTATTTATTTGTTTAAATATATAATAATTGTAGTCTCCTTTTGCCGCAATTGTAGCTAAATGCGTTATACAAATTATTTGATGGTTCTTTGCAATCAATTTCATTTTGTCTGCAACTGCTTTTGCTGCTTTTCCACTTATTCCTGTGTCTATCTCGTCAAATATTAATATTCCAACTTTATCTGTATTTGCAATAACTGTTTTTATTGCAAGCATTATTCTAGACATTTCACCACCTGAAGCAATTTTTGTTAGTTCTTTTTCTTCCTCTCCTATATTTGTACAAATCATAAATATAACTTCATCTAATCCGTTTTTATTATATTTTTGGTTTTCTATTTTATTTACATTAACATTAAATTTAGCATTTACCATTTCTAAGCTTTTTAATTCATTGTTTATTTTTTCATTTAAAATAGTAGCATATTTTTTCCTTATATTACTCATTTCTAAACATAGTTTATCCATTTTTGCTTCTATTTCTTTTAATTTTATTTTTAATTTGTTATTTATTTCATCTGCATTTTCTATTAATTCAATTTCGTTTTTTAATTGCTCTTTGTATTCTAATATTTCGATAATTGAATTTCCATATTTTCTTTTCATTGTGAATATTGTATCTAATCTTCTTTCTATTTCTTGCATTTGATATGGATCATATTCTGCATCTTCTTTTAATGAGTAGATATCTCTGCTAGTTTCTTGAATTTCATAATATATGTTCTTTAATTCTGCTAGTTTTTCTTTGTATATCTCTCCACAGTTTTCTATTTTTTCGAAACATCTTATTGCATTAGAAATTCCTTCTATTGCATTATTATTTAAATTGTCATCTATGATTTGCAAGTTTTCTTTAAGTTTTTCGCTATTTACCATTGCTGTATGTTTTTCATTTAATTCTATTTCTTCTGTTTCTTTTAAATTAGCTGTTTCTATTTCATTTAACTGATATTTTAGTAAATCTAATTTTCTTTCTTTTTCTGTTTCGTTTCCATAGTTGTTTTCTAATTCATTTTTTATTTTATTATATTCATCAAAAAGCTCTGAATATTGTGCTTTTATTGGATGTATTTCTTTCCCTGCAAAGTCATCTAAATATGATATATGATTTGAATTATCTAATAAATTTTGATTATCATGCTGTCCGTGAATATCTATTATTTTACTCATAACTTTTTTTAATTCACTAACTGTTACTAACTTGCCATTTATTTTACATGTATTTCTTCCATTTGAATATATCTCTCTAGAAATTATTATATTTCCATCTTCTGAAATTTCACTCTCTGGTAAATAAATGCTTGCTTCAACTAATGAGTAATTTTCACCTTTTCTTATTATTTCTTTTGAAAATCTTCCACCAGAAATTATCTCTAAAGATTGTATTATTAATGTTTTTCCGGCTCCCGTTTCTCCTGTTAAAATATTTAATCCTTCGTTAAAATCTATTGATAAATCATCTATAATTCCAATATTTTTAATATGCAATGTTGATATCATATTATTTCCTCCAAATGTTTGTTCGTATATATTCTATTGCTTTATTTTTCTAATGTCAATAGTTTTTGCGAAAAAATGTTCTCTTTTTTGCAAAAAAATAAAACCTCATCTAGCTTTTGCCAAATGAGGTCCTTTTTTATTCGCCTTCAATTTGTATATACTTTTTATCTTCTAGCTTTTTATTCTCTTCTTTAGGGAATGTAATTTCTAGTGTTCCGTTTTTGAAGTTTGCTTTAATATCTTCTTCTTTTACATTTTCTCCTGCATAATAGCTTCTTGAGCATTCTCCAAAGAATCTTTCTTGATGAATATATTTATTGTGTTTTTCTTTTTCTTCTTTATGTTCTGTTCTGCTTGCTGTAACTGTTAGATATCCATCTGTTAATTCTATTTTAATGTCATTTTTGTCATAACCTGGAAGATCAATATCTAGTACATAATTTCCATCCTTTTCTCTTACATCAGTTTTCATTAATTTGCTTTCTTTTTTTGTAAAAAATGGATCATTGAAAACCTCATCAAAAATATCAAATCCATTTCTTCTTGGTACCATCATCATAAGTCATTCCTCCTTTTAAAATTTTTATGTGTTGATACCCAAAATAGGTTGCACATATGTACTTTAATGTTATTTTCCCCTGTTGCAAGTATATTATACATCGTTTTTTAGCAATGTCAAGAGGAGAGTGCTAATTTTTTTAAAATTTTTTTGTTTTTATTTTGTAGCAATTATTCCATATAGTCTCCTTTTCAACAGAATGCCTTTTTTTAAGGTGTACTTATCCACATATTTTTCAAATAAGTTCATTTCTATTCTTTTTTTGTGTTTAAATTTGCTATTTTCTATTTCAGAAAACTCATCTAGTATTGGAGTTTTTAACAGTAATGCCATTAAATCTTCTTTTGTCTTGTAATACTCATTTTCTAGAATTTCTACCTTTTTAATCTTACTAAATCCTGCTTCTTTTAAATCTATATAGTCTTTTTCTGCTATCGAAATCGTGTCATTATATGCCTGACCTCTTTCAAAAATCTCCTTTATTTCCCAACAATCTTTTTTATCCACTCCTTCTATTATTATAGTTCCACCTTTTACTAGACAATTGTATATTTGTTTTGCATTTATTATTGTATGTCTTGCTGAAATCAAATCAAAAGTCTCTTTTGGAAATGTCATTTCTAAATTATTCATCCATGTAAACTTTACATTCTTTCGTGGGTACTTTTTTTGATTTTCTTTTGCTGTTTTTAGCATCTCTTTAGAAAAATCTGTAGCAACAATCATTCCTACTTTTGGATAATTTTTTAATACTTTTTCTCCTCCACCTGTTCCTAAATCTAAGCATAGTGATTTTTCATTTGTATGTTTTTTTATTTCTTTGTAAAAATCCCAATTTGTTATTTTTCGGACCTCACATTTTATTTGACTAAAATCCCAGTTTCCTATTCTTTCATAATATTCTAATTCGCTTTCTTGCATTTTTATTTTCTCCTTTATTTTTATATTTGGTTGTATATACAAAAAGAACCTCCTTCCTATGAACAAAGCAAAAACAACCATAATTTTGCTATGGTTTAAATTTTTGCCATTCATAGAAAAAGGTTCTCAACATTTTCTATTATTCAAGTTTTAAACTCTCAATTTCTTTGGTAGCATCACGCGAATGGACTAATTGAAATACTACATTAATATTATATCATGGTTTGATTATTTAGGCAACATGGTTAACTTACTATATTTGTTCTTATTCTTACTTTTCCTAATATTAATTTCTTTAAATATCAATAACTATAAAGCTACTTCTCTTTGTGTTAATTTGTTAGCAAAGTATCTATCATGTGATACAAATAATATTGTGCCTTTGTATTCTTGTAAAGTCTGTTCCAAAGTTTCTCTTGAACTTATATCTAAATGATTTGTAGGTTCATCTAATATTAAAAAATTTGTTTCCTTTATTACGAGCTTTGCAAGTAATAATCTTACTCTTTCTCCTCCGGATAACTCTTCTAATCTTTTAAATACATTATTTCCAAAGAACATATATTTAGCTAAAAATGTTCTTATTTCTGTTTGGCTTTTATTATATTCTTTTGAAAAGAATTCAAATATTGTTTCTTTTTCATTTTCAAATTTTATTTCTTGTGGTATATATCCTATTTTTACAGAAGGGCTTAACTTTATTTCTCCTTGATATTTTGAGTCCTTTCCTAAAATAATTTTAATTAAAGTTGATTTTCCGTGATCCATTTTCGCCTGTTATTCTGACCTTTTCGCCAAAGTAGACTTCCATATTAAAATTATTAAATACTACTTTTTCTCCATATTTTTTATTTAAATTCTTGATAATTAATACATCTTTTCCAGAACGAGAAGACATCTTAATATTAATTGGTAATTTCTTCTTTTCTACGCTTACTTTATCTAATACTTCCAATTTCTCAAGTCTTTTTTCTATGCATTTTGCTCTTTTGAAAAATGATTCATTTTGTTCAAGCTCTCCAAAACTTCTTAATTTTTTAATTGACTCTTTCATTTTTTCTATTTGCTTTTGTTGATTTTTATACTTCTCAAACTCAGCCAAAGTTCTTCTTTCGTCTTCTTTTACAAAATATGAATAATTACCGAAATATACTATAGTTTTCCCTTTTTCTAATAGTATTATTTTATTTACCACTTTATCTAAAAAATATCTATCATGCGAAATTAAAACGACAGTACCTTTGTATGAATTTAAGAATTTTTCTAGCCATTCTAATGTTTCTATATCTAAATGATTTGTGGGTTCATCTAATAATAAAACATCTGGATTTTTTAGCAATATTGTTGCTAAATTCACTATGGTTTTTTCTCCACCACTTAAAGTATTGTATTTTTTATTTAAAAATTCTGTTTTGAATTTAAACCCAGAACATATCTTTTTAAACTTTTCTTCTAGTTCATAACCTCCTAAAGTTATATATTCTTCTTGGAGTCTGCCATATCTTTTTATTAGGTTTTCTATATTCTGATTTTCGTCTAACATTAAAACTTCTAATTCTTTTAATCTCTTTTCCATATCAAAATATTTCTTGAAACTTCTTTTTAAATATTCCTCGACTACTATACTGTCATTTTCATTAGGATACACTTGTTTTAAATACCCAATTTCTGCTTCTTTTCTTATATTAACTTTTCCTGAATCTGCTTTTTCTTCTCCACTTATTATTTTTAAAATTGTGGATTTTCCAGATCCATTATCTCCAATTAAAGCTATTTTTTCTCCTGTTTTTATTTCAAAACTAACTCCGTCTAAAACATTTTTTAATCCGTAGTTTTTCTTTATATTATTTAATTCTATTTCTATCATTTTTATATCTCCTTATCCTATTTTTTTAAGTATAACGAGATATATTTGCTACTTATACTATTACAACATGTAGCAATTATCTCGTTGTAATAGTTTTGCAGCCGAAACCCCTAAATTTTATTTCTTCTTCTAATTTTTCCTCTCTACTCATTTTTTTCTCTCCTTTTTTATTTAAAAAAACACTATAGCCCACTACAAAATTTATGCTATGCAAACTGCATGCATAAAATAGCTAGAACAGACCACAGTGCTTCAACATAAACAAATAATACAAAATTTCTTACTTCTTTTATAGAATACCATAATTTTCTTGGTTTGTCAAAAGAAGTTTAGTTATTTCTTGCTTAAGCTATCTATAGTAATTTGTAAAAGTAATTTCCAAATATTATATTTAAATTAGGAACTAACTCTTACACAAATTTGAATTTGTAAGATTAAGTTCCAGATAGTATAATTAAATACAGATGTTTCTAGGGTTGAATGAAGGTATATTATGAAAAATACTCATTTATCCTTAGAAGATAGAAAGAAAATTCAAGAAGGTCTTGAAAATCAATTATCTAGAACTGAAATAGCAAGAAATATCAATAAAGATATTTCCACTGTTGCTAAAGAAATTAAAAACAGAAGAAAATTAAAACCAAGAAACCCTTTTAACAATCCAATTACTTGTACTAAATTTAAAGAATGCAGAATATGCCATGGAAAATGTTCTGAATACGAAGAAATTAAATGTTTAAGAAGAGATAGAAAAGTTGGTGTATGTAATCTTTGTCCTAAAATTTCTAATTGTAGATTGGACAAGTATTTCTACTATGCTAAACAAGCTCATGAAGATTATCTATATACTTTAAAAGATTCTAGAGAAGGTGTTAATTTAACCACTAAAGAAATGCTAAATATTGTAGATATCATAAAACCACTACTAAAAAAAGGACAATCTGTTTATCAAATTTTAGAAAATCATCCTGAAATTAAAGTTTGCTCTAAAACTCTATACATGTATATTGAAAGTGGTATATTTCAAGACTATGGCATTAATAACTTTTCACTACGTAGGCAAGTTTCTATGAGAAAAAGAAAAAAATTAAAAAAACGTAAAGAACCTGTTAATTACGAAGGAAGAAAATACAAAGATTATCTAGAATTTATACAAAAAAATCCTACTATTCCAACAACGCAAATGGACACTGTATACAATCAGCAAGAAGGGCCATATATTCAAACTTTCATAGTTGTTAACTGATAGAGGAACTGAATTTGAAAAATGTGAATTGTTTGAAGTGAATATTGAAACAGGAGAAATACGAGGAAATATTTTCTATTGTGATCCTCAATCTCCTAGTCAAAAACCTCATGTAGAAAACAATCATAATTATGTTAGAGATATTCTACCTAACAGTAAGTCATTAAAAAATTTAACGCAAGAAGATTTAAACCTAATGTTTTCACATATTAATTCCTCACCAAGAGCTTCTTTAAATGGAAAAACTCCCTATGAATCATTCGAGTTTTTGTATGGAAATGAAATACTAAACAAATTGAATATACAAAAGATTGAAAAAGATATGGTTACACTACAACCATATCTTTTAAAAATTAAATAAATCATTTCTTAAAATGATAAAACCTTAGAAACATCAATTAATTAAATATGACCTCAAGCAAAAGGAATTTAATCTTACACATTTTTTCAAAAAAATTACTTTTGCTTATTAATCATGCTTAATTTCTCGTTTCTGTAAATTAATATTACACAATTTTATGTAAAAAATCAATATTTATACAAAAAGAAACGTCTGAATTTTGACGTTTCTTTTACATTTGGAATTTACTATTTCTTTTGGAAATTAGTTTTACAAGTCACCCTTTATTTTACTTCTGCTTTCCATAATCCATGTTTGTTACAATATGCATATAGTATAGACCCTGGAATATATTTAAATCTTACTTCTGTGCTTTGCTCTGGATATAATCTTATTCTTGTTGTTTGATTGTCACTTACTTGGGCAATCCACATAATATAATGGTCTTTTTCCATAGGATGCTCTACTTCTCCAACCTTTACTGCAATTTCGTCTTCTACTCTTTTATATACTGGAACATGTTTTTCAGTTGCTGCATCTGTACTATTTGCCTCCATTAGTTCCATTTCCTTACCACAACATCTCATATGGTTTATATCTCCTTGAATTAAACCTATTATGTTTCCACAAATTGGACATCTGTAAAATACAGTATTTTTTTCTTTCATCTTATATTCCTCCCTTACTTTTTATTATTTGTATTATTATATCATATGATTATTTTTTTTACTACTTTTTATTTAAAAGACAATTCCTCATTTAGCAAAAGCTAAATGAGGAATTTTTTATTCTCCTTCAATTTGTATATACTTTTTATTTTCTTCTAGTTTTTTATTTTCCTCTTTAGGGAATGTAATTTCTAGTGTTCCATTTTTAAAATTTGCTTTGATGTCTTCTTCTTTTACATTTTCTCCTGCATAATAACTTCTTGAACATTCTCCAAAAAATCTTTCTTGATGAATATATTTATTGTGTTTTTCCTTTTCTTCTTTATGTTCTGTTCTAATTGCTGTAACTGTTAGATATCCATCTGCTAATTCAATCTTAATATCATTTTTGTCATAGCCTGGAAGATCAATGTCTAGTACATAATTTCCATCCTTTTCTCTTACATCAGTTTTCATTAATTTGCTTTCTTTTTTTGTAAAAAATGGATCATTGAAAACCTCATCAAAAATATCAAATCCATTTCTTCTTGGTACCATCATCATAAGTCATTCCTCCTTTTAAAATTTTTATGTGTTGATACCCAAAATAGGTTGCACATATGTACTTTAATGCTATTTTTTACCTGTTGCAAGTATATTATACATCACTTTTTAGCAATGCCAAGATGAGAGTGCTAATTTTTTGAAGTTTTTTAATATGCTTCTATGCCAAGTAATTCTTTTGCAAGTATTCCGATTATATATGAAATTACTGCAACTGATAAAGAAATTACTGCCATTGTAACAAAATTCTTTAAAAATGGTTCTTCTTTTGCTACTGATATATAGTAATTAAAGAACATTATTATAAATATTACTGTAACAATCATTACTGCAAAAGCAACTACATACATATGTGTAGGGAATAACAAATATGGCAATACAAGTAATGCAACTGTTATAAGATAAGCCATTCCTGTATAAATACTTGATTTTAATGCTTTTGGATTATTATCTGCTCTTTCTGCTAAATAGTTTGATGCAGCCATAGAAAACGTTGCAGATACTCCTGTTATTATTCCTGTTAATGCAACTAATCTTGTATTTGCTAGTGCAAATGTTACACCTGCAATTGCTCCTGTAAGTTCTACTAAGGCATCATTTAATCCTAATACCATTGCTCCTATATAATGTAATCTTTCCTCATCAAGCATATTATAAAGTTCTTTTTCATGTCTTCTTTCGTCTTCTAAAATTGCTGCTGCTTCTGGCAATTCTTGTTTCATTTTTTCATAACCTGCTTGTGCTAAATTTTCTTTTTTTTGCATTGTTTTAACAACAAAGGTAAATCCCATAACTACCGTTAAGATTTTAAACCATATTATTGATAGCTTACCTGCTTTTAAATCTTTTTTAGTAATATTTTTCCACACAGCAGCATGTTTTGCCTCATCTTCTGACATTTGCTCAAGTAGTTTTTTATTTTCTTCGTTTTTTTCTCTTTTTGCCATAAATGCATATAAAATAGTGCCTTGCTCTTCATCAATTTGCGCTTTTTCTACTAGTTTCATTAGCTCCTTACTAATTTGTTTTTTACTCACTTTTTCCTCCTTTATTTATATATTTTTTAATTTTATATAATAAAAAACACTGTACTCTATCAATATTATTGCACACATAAAAGCAACTAAAACAGACTACAATGTTTCAACATAAACAAACAATACAAAAAGTTTCTTACTTCTTTTATAGAATACCATAATTTCCCTAACTTGTCAAAATAAATTTAGTTATTCTATCTTATTTTGCATTGTGTATCAAAAAATTATACTTATTTGCATGTCTTAACTCATCAGTCATAATTGACATTAGTAATGTATAACTATCTCCACTATCCATTTGTGCTTCGTTTCTTCTGTAGTTAAATTCTCCTGTTCCATAATATTGATTATACATATTATAATAATCTGAATACATTTTTATTCCTCTCAAGTTGTTCTCATTTTTTAGTCAAAAAGTTGAAAATAAGCTCTCTGAATTTCTATGAAATTCCATTTTAATTTGGTTTTTGGGGTAAGGCTCGAACTCACGACCTTCGAGTTATGAGGCGTAGTTGAAAGGTTTATGTAGTTTTGTGAAATCAAGGGTTTTAGCTGATTTATCAATAAAAATTGGGGAAATGTTTTTTCGAACATTTGTGTATTTTTTGGAACTTTTTTGAGAAGTTTTTCCCCAACTTTTCCCCAAGTGATTTATACATATGTTCGTATAAAATTTAGATATTTATGGGAAACCTAAAATTTATTTTTGGAGGTTTTAGAAATGAATAATAAAATTATATATCACAGAGAAGGAGATTATTTAATTCCTGATTTATATTTGCCTAAACAACCTGAAGGACACATTGGAAAATATGGGCGATTAAGATTAAATTATTTAAAGAATTTTGATAGAGGATTATATACTGAATTACTTATAGATGGTACTTTAAAACAATATCTGCTAGATATAGATGAAAATGCTTCTGATAATGTAAATCAACTTATAAAACAATTTGCTGAAGTCGAACATATTGATGAGAATTTAAAAGAGCATCATCAAATGGAATGGGTTCAGGCTATGAATAATATTAAAAATAGAGCTGAAGAAATTGTTTTAAATGAAATTATATATGTATAGGAGGAATAAAAAATGGTTAATTTTAGAGAAGTAAATGATAATGATATTTTAAAAGAGTGGTTTGATTTTAGAGAAGAAACTTATTTGTGTTATGCAGATAAACAAGATAGGGAAAATGAATTTAAATTTGATTTTTTTAGGGAGAATATTTTGAAGAATATTCCTAAGCAGAATAGAACTTATGTTGAGAAACAACTTGATCTTCTTTATGATGATTTTATGAGGTATTTGACTTATATTACTGAAAAGTATTATAGAAATGGATTTGTGGATGGTTCTCAGCTAATTATAGGATGTTTTGAGGAATAGAAAAAATGAGGCGAATATCGCCTCATTTTAAATTTCTACACTCTCCATTTTTGATTCATCATACTCTATTAAAATATCCGTTTTTATTTTTTTAACATCATATATGCATATCCTAGGTATCATTTCATCATTAGTCCCTATATAGTGTTTATATGGAGAGTACCATATTAAATAATCAATATTAGCATTAATTATAACATCAACAAATTTTTTATCTAAAAACCAATAATGTATTTTCCCTTTTACATTGTCCCCAATTTTTTTTATAGTCTTCTTATTCTCATTTTCAAAATAAGCAGATGATTCGTCAAATATAAAAAATATCACCTTAAAATTTGGATGATTCGAATTATATAAAGAAACTTTATCATTATGTTTATTAACCACCCTTATAAAATTTTTCAAATAGTAACCATAATTATGATCCTCTTCACTAGGTAATTCTGTTTTTGTTGTTACTATAATATTACCTTTAAATTTTATACTTTTTATAAAATCAGAATTTATTATTTTATTGTATAACTCATTTTCTTTTTGTAATGTTGGATTAATAATTTTGCCTTTTTCATTTTTAAAAGCATGATCATCTATGCGCATTACATCCATCATGATCTTAAGTTCATCATTGTAAAAATCTGGTGGAGGATCATTCTTTTTTGATGAATTATTCCACTTTATCCAGTTTTGTTTATTATATATTGATGTTAATATGTGATAAACATCATGTGTATTTGGCAACATGCATATTTTCTCTTCAAATTCTTCTTGAAATGCTTCAATAATTTTATTTTCATCATCATACAGACTCACTTGTATCTTCCTTTCTATTTTATACAACTAGATCTATTCTATTGTTTTCATATTTTTTAATTACTTCTGATAATTCAGGTGTAATTGTATATTCGTCTCCTCTTTTAGTTGTCCTACCACTTTCAGCAAATAAATATAATTTTTCCTTTGCTCTGGAACCAATTACATATAATAATTTTTTAGCTTCAAATTCTGCTTCATTACTATTATTGTAAATGGTATCCCAATGTGGTATAAATCCATATAATAGTCCAAAAGCAATTACTACTCTATATTCTTCACCTTTTACTCCATGTGCCGTAGATATAACTACTCCCTGTTTACTTCTTAATGCTTTTTCAAAGAAAAGTCTATCATCCTCCATACCATTTCTCTCATATTTTTTTATTCTTTCAATAGTCCCTTTAATAAAATCTTCTACATTATCTTTAAAAAATTCCTTAAGATTTAATTTATCAAACACTATAGATAAGCTATCCTTTAAGTATTCCGTTGCGACTATTTTATCAACTTTCTTTGCCTCATAGCAAAAATTTAAAAATTCTTTTTTATCAATATTCAAATTAATTGAATATTCTTCTTGAAATTGCTTTATTATTTCATCAGCCAATCTTTCCAAATAATTTTTGTTATTAAAAGAAAAATTACTCAATAAGATTTCACTAATTTTATAAATTATACTTTCTTCATCTTTTTTTAGAGGGATTATTCCTGGAGCATCAAATGGAACATTTGGTAACAATTCTCTTATTTTGTTTGAAAAATCAAATAACATATACCATTGAGGTGCTATAATACAAATTTCTTCTGGTGGTATATTTTGATTATCTACTAAATCAGAAATTATATTTGCTATGTTTGGTATTAATTCATCTTTAGTTATATTATTATTTATTTGTATAATTGGGTTAATATACTTTTTATCCATTGATACCATTACATGTTCTTCACAACAAAAGTTCTTATATAAATCTATTATTTCTTGATTAGACCTATAACAACCTGTTAGCTTCCTCTCTATAAATGGTCTACCAAAAATTTTTTCTAGTTCTGCCTTATTCTTGATTACTCCACCAATTCCTGAATAAATTGCTTGATTCACATCACCAACAATAAAAATGTTTTTATCAGTTTTATTATTGGTTAATAAAGCTAAAATTTGATACTGTAATTCCTGCGTATCCTGATATTCATCTATACAAATAACTCTTATTATATTACCTAAATTATTTCTTATCCTTTTTGATTTTATCAGCATTTTATATGTCTCGTATAAGATGTAATTAAAATCTACCATTTGATTTTGTAGCAAGTATTCATAATATTCTTCAACAAACTTATAATATAAAATATTATTAGGCTTTCCATCAATGTCTAATGTCATATCTATTTTTGCATATTCATTTATATTATATTTGCATTTTAAATCTTTTATAATTTTATCTCTGTCATCATCTCCTATTATTGTGAATGGTTTTGAGATAGTTTCAGAAAAGCTACCATATTTTCTAATTACAAATTCTAAACAAAACGAATGTATAGTTCCTATCCATGTTTTTTTTGGTATTTCTCCTAAAATTTCATGAATCCTTTCTTTAATTTCGTTTGCAGCTCTTCTAGTATATGTTATAGCTATTACCATTCCATCTTTTTCTTCCTGCAATTCTTTTAGAACTTTATTAGTTAATGTTCTTGTTTTTCCACTTCCAGGAATCGCTGTTAATAAAATATTATTCTCATCAAATACTGCATCTTTTTGTTCATCTGATAGCTTCTGTAATATCATCTTTTTTTATCTCCTCATATCTGTTAATTAGAAAATTTATAAATTTATCATTAGTTTCTATTTTTTTATTTATTAAATCTTCAAAATTAATGTCATTACTAGATGAATAACCCGTTAATAATCTTTTTATACAACTATCATAATTTGAATCAGAAAGCATAAAAATAATCGCATCAATTATATAGTCAGGAATTTTAAATTCTACTTTTTCTTTTTGTAGATATTCTGCTAAGTCCATTGCTAGCCAACCTTTTCCGGCTTTATCACAAATTTTAATTATTCTATTATATTTTATTGATTTATTTTCATTATCTATTTCCCTGTTCATCTTACTAACAGATTTGAAATATTTATTTTTATCTAATAATTTTTTTAATATCCCTGTATTATCTTTATAAAATTCTATTTCAAAAGTATAATCATTTGAAAAAATTTTTACCCATTTGTTGTTTTCAAATTTTTTTATCATTCTTCCTACTCGAACATAAGATAATCTTTCTCGTCTTATATATTTTCCATCTTCTGTGTAATCTTTGTCTAAATCAGTTAAAATTGCACACTTCTTTTTTATTCTAAAATCATCAAATAACACTGCTATTAAATCAAAGAAACAACTATCCATAGAAACTATACTAATACCATATTTATTTAAATCTATTCCATATTTAACTTTTAGCATCACTGGAATTAAAATTAGTTCTGCATCTCCTTCAACTAACATTACATTCTTAGCAAATAATATAGGCAATCTTGTAACATCTAAAAATCTTGTAATTTTTCTAATTTCTTTTTCTTCCAGTCCTTTACTTGGAATATAGATTTCTGTACATTTATTTTTTTTACCTAAAACAATAGCACTTTGTATATCTGCACTCTCAGATATATGTACAGAATGTGTTGATAAGAAAATTTGATAATTTTTATTATTTTTTATTCCTTCAAAAAGGCTTTGCTGTAAATGTTTATGCAAGTGTGCTTCTGGTTCTTCTATTAATATAATATTTAATAATTTCTTTGTATGTCCACGCTCCATTTGACTCTCTTTTAATTTTAAAGCTAGATAAACAACATTATTTTCTCCCAGACTATTATTGCTAAGGTTAAAACTTTTTTCCTCATTCTTACCTTTTAAACTGAAATATTTAATTATATTATCAGTATTAATCGGCATATTTATATCAAATGATACATTTGAATTATAAACATCCCCAACTGTATCATTTATTACATTTTCGATTTCTTTTATAAAATTATTAAATTCATCTATGTTGTTTAAATCTTCATTAATATTATTGAATTTTTCAAATATTTCACTCCATTTTTCTTCCTTTATCTCTTTAGATACTTCTTTAACCATTTTTATAAAGAAATTGTTATCATGTGTTAATTCATTATTTACATCTCTTATTGCCGGAATATATGTAACATTAATAATATCGTTTACATCATTTGCTCTATTTCCGATATTTTTTTTATCGTCCTGAATATCTGAGTCAGGAAATATTAAATTTTTAAAGTCTCCAACAATCGTCTTATATTCATTTTCATCAAGAAAATTAAAAATATTATCAACTGTTCTTATTATTTCATAATCATTCTTTATATCTATTTTTTCAATGTAGCTTTTTAGCTCATCTATTATTCTTTCTTTTTCTTCTCCCACTTTTTCTCTTTTTTTTTCAGAATATTCAAATAATTTCATTCTTATCTCTTTTTTTGGTCTAAAAATAAAAGAATATATAGCCTTTCTGTTTTCATCCGGATTTAGTACCAAAGTATTATATTCATCTTCGATTTCTTCAAATAGACATGATATAATAATCCAATTTCCTTTTATTTCATCCAATTCATAAGAAAAACTATCTTCATTAAAATAAGGTCTATAATTACTATCTAATAAAATTCTTAAAGCATAAAATAAATTTGTTTTACCTGTTCCATTTTCTCCTATAATAGTATTAATATTTGGTGTAATTTCAATTTTTTCCCTATAAAAATTCTTATAGTTGCATATTTTTAATTCTTTAATATACATTTTTAACTCTTCTCACTTTCATCTTTGTTTTTCTTATATTATATATTGTTATATCATTTATTTATAAAAAGTTTTGTCGAAATTTGTAGTTAATTATCAAAAAAGCAAAATAATTCTGTAGAATTAATTACATTTATATTTTGCTTTTCTTTATCTATATTATTTTTTTAATAATTCGATTAGAGTTTTATCTTTTAAATACATATTTATTGCTATTCTTGTATATTCTCTTAATGATTTATCTATATATTCGAAAACTGTATCAATATCAAGTTCTTCATAATATTCTTTATATTCTTTAGAATTATTCAAAAACCATTTATCTATTTTTCTTGCAATTATCTCTATTTGTTCAAAACTACCATGAGCTATTGCTGATCTTAAATCATAAATCATTAATAAATATTTTTCTATCTCAGCACAATTTATATTTTTATCATTTAAATATAATAAAGTTAGTAATTTATTGCAAAATTGTTTTCTTATTGAGTCTTCAATATTATATCTATTAGAATCAGGCTTATGTGTTATTAATAATTCTAACATAGATACTAATGACATAATTCTCATTTTTTTATCTTCTATTGAAATGTAGTTGCTTATATTATCTGATATATATTTTATTAAGTCTTCTTTTTCAACATTCTTTAATAACCCTTCTAATTTCAAAAATTTGCTATATGTTTTATCAAATATACAATATTTAAAATTATTTATTGTTTCTTCATCTTTTCTTGCAGTTGATAAAACTAGTAAATCAATTATTATGTTTTTTATTGTTCTATCAACTGACTTTATTTCAAAAAAATCAAAACTTTCCGGTATTAAAAGACTATCATTTCTGTATGGATTTTCCGGAAATGATAAAAAGGTTAATAGATTTATATATGCAATTATCTCTTTATATTTTTTATAACCATAGTCACTATATTGATACTCATTACTTTCATCATATCTTAAAATTACCCAATTTTTAGCCATTTTATAGTAAACATCGCTATATTCTTTTCCATTCTTTCTTAAAAGGTGTTTTCTATCTAAATTATACCTTTCAAAATAATTATCTATAATCATTTCTAAACTTATAACTTCTTTACCAAATTGCTTATATGTTTCTGGAAAAGCTGCATTTCCTATAAAATTTGCTTTTTTTAAAATTTGAGCAACTGCTTTAATTTCTTGAGATGTTCTGGGATTATCAAAACAACAATCTTTTAGCTCTAATTTTTTGTTTATTGGATACATTGAATGTGTTAAAATAAATCCATAATACATTTTTTTCTCCTATTTATATCTATATTCTTCACTATCTTCTGCAACCATTAAATCACTATAATTTTCATCTTTATCAATAGGATAAACAATTTCATCATTCTGATTTAATCTTTTCTTTAGATAATTTGACAAGTTTTCATCTGTACAATAAATATAGCATCCTTTTTGTCCTCTAGTCATTAACGTCCTATATGTATTTTTTATTATTTCATCTGCCATTTTCTCAGCTTTATCAAAATCTTGTTGATACATTTTATATATACCTTTTATTGATTGGTCTGTCTTTGCTCTTTCTGTAACATCTGTAACTATTTTGTTGTTTTCATATCTTAAATCATTTCCAATAATTACTCCAACATAATCAAATTCTAAGCCTTGACAAGTATGTATACATCCTATTTCATTTACTGAATCAGAGTCAATTGCCCATGTAGTACTATTACCTAAATTCCAACTCATCGCAAAATCATATTCTGGAATCGTTATATCAAATACATCTGATTTATTTTTTCCATCCTTTATCCAATCCCAGCAATATCCTGCAAGTAATCTAGCTTTATTATTTATTTTATTCTTTTCAAAAATTATATCTCTCACTTCATTAGGAGTATCACAAATCCTAATATCGTAATCTAGATCAAATCCATCACTGTTAGCTGTTTTTCTAATATCTAACACATCATCTAGCCAAGCAATATATCCATCTGATCCATTACATCTAAATTGTGATTCTAACTCCATTATTTCCGATTCTGCCTCTGCTTGTCCTATATATTTCTGTATTTCTTCAACACTTCCAATATCTTTTAAAGTAACCTTTTGTGATTCATCTATAAAAAATATCGAAAATTTTGAGGCATGAATAATTTCTTTTATTTGATTTTCTCCTAAATTTTGAAACATTCCAGACTTTGCATTTAACCTATGAGCTTCATCAACAATCAATACATCAAACTCATTCTCAGCAGATTCAACAAATGAACCTGATCCTTTAAATAAATTATTTATTCTTGTTTTTCTAAAATCTCCACTCAATTTTGTTGCATATACATTTCTTGGTGCTGCATTCTTTGTTACATATGAGCAAACCATATTCTCATTTGTCAATTTTACTAATAAATTAATTGCTAATACTGATTTTCCTGTACCTGGTCCACCTTTAACAATTAGTACTCTTTTATTTCCGTCTCTATATGATTTTCTAGCCATTTCTAATGCTGTTTCATATACAAGTTTTTGATCATCGATCATAATAAATTCTTCATTGCCTTGTAACATACTTGATAAAGCATCTTGTAATGATTTAGATGGTCTAATTTTCCCATTTTCAATCATATATAGTGTTTCTTTATCATCACCATATTTAATATACTTATTTATAAAATCTCTTAATTTTTCTACGTCACCTTTTATAAAAGCAGGTGCTTTTTCTAAATAATATTTATAATTATCTGATAGTAATGTTGGAGGTGTTACAGTTAGATAATTATGAAGGTATGCACATGGATGTAAATCAATTTGTCTATCTTGTACAGTTTCATTGTAATCTTCTATTGTTGTTGCATATGACCATGCTTGATATGATGGATGCGCTACTTCTCTTAAAGCATGTCCTGTATAGGCTTGTACTATTCCGTCTTTTCCATTCACAATATCGGCTTCAGTCCATTGTTTTAACTCTATAATAATAGCAGTATTCTTAAATTGTCCATCTTTGCCTGTGATAATAAAATCTACTCTTTTAGATGTGTTTGGTATTTTAAATTCAATTGCTATTCCTACATTTCTAGGTATATTATTATCTATTAAAACTTTTAACATATATTGCATAGAGTTCTTCCATGCATTTCTTTCAGGCTGAGATGTATGATATCCCATCTTTTCATAGAACTTTCTATCTATATTTTCTTCAATTCTATCTTGAACAACATCTTCTACAAATAGTTGCTTTGTTGCTTCATATACTATCATAATAATTGCCCCCAATAATTACTACTTGTTAATTACATGAATAAATTATTTTTGAGTCATGAATTAATTCTTTTGTTAATGTAAGATTCCACGCCGTCATTCTACTATGCCAATGCTTATGCTTCATAAAGTTATCCCATGTTAATTCTAGTATTTTATTTATTGTATAGTCTTCATTCATAACTACAATAATAACATATTCAAATAATTTTTCCTTGTTGTCCTCTACTCCATAAAATACTCCTGTAGTTTTTCCTGTAATTGTTTTTATAGAATATCTTTCTCCTTTTATACTTATTGCATCTATGCTTCTAGTCGAAGTAGGTGTTGCTTGCAATTTTGGTAATCCTGGCGTCTTATTATAATATTTTATTGCTAAATATTCACCTAATTCTCCAACTATATTCTTTGTTCTAATCAAATTTCTCTTTTTTAACTCTTTAATCCATTTGGAATAAAATAATATTAGCTCTTCATCAGATAAAATTGAAAAATCATATATACTCTCTTCCATCTTTTTCTCCTACAATACTACAATTTATTATATTTTGTACTAACACCTCTAGATTTTTCTACTGGGTATTTTTTCTTTGTCTTCTCTAACTTTTTTAATATTATTTCTTCTGGTTTAACTCCAAGTTTATCTGCCATCATAATACAATATGTAAATACATCTGCAAGTTCTTCGCAAACATCATCTTTATCATAATTTTCTGAATTCCATTGGAAACATTCCAATAATTCCCCAGCTTCTATTGAAATCGATTTTGCTAAATTTTCTGGACTATGAAACTGATCCCAATCTCTTTCTATATTAAATTTTCTGATTATATTTATTAATTCTTCCATATTGTCACCTCATTGATATTAATAAGTTTAAACAACTATTTTTTAGTAATTCTTTAAATAAATTTTTGAAATAACTTTCTTAAAGTTTCTTCATTAAAGTTTTTAGAAGAAATTACTCTACCATTTTTCTTAAAATATTGCTTTGAGTCATAAACCTCTTGCGCAACAACTACATAATAGCCATGTCTTTGCATAATGTTATTTAATTTTTCTTCATTCAAATCAATTCCCAAAGTAACTAAAAACATGGCATCTACTGAAAGTTGATTTACATCTTCGAAATTTTGTTTATATCTTTCTCTTAGTGTCCTTTTTGCACTAACTCCATATACTTTTCCATCTAATTCAAAAGTATAATCATATTCTACAGAATTAATAAACTTATCATGTGCATGACTATGTACATGATCTGAAATATTTAATAAAACACTATTAACTCTTGATTCATATGATGATCCAGCTGTTGATATAATGCTTTGATTTATTGACTCATCCATAATAATCATAAATATATTATTTGCATTTATACTATATTTACTTGTCACTTCTCTAATTCTATCATTTAGCTTTTTTACAGATTTTCCACTTGTTTCAAGAATAAATTCATTTTCTCTATTTACATTAGTAATCGTATACACTAATAAAGCACTAATTACTCTTTGTCCATATGGATATTCAAGATTAACCATATCATATCCAAAACTTAATTTATCTTTATGAGATGCTAATCCATCATCATATTGAATCTTTGCATAAGATTTTGCTTCTTCTAAAATCAAATTTTTAGATAATAAAAGTTCAATAGATAATGTTGTTAAATCAATCCACATATTATAAGTTTCTTCATAACATAAATTTAGTAATGTGGTATAGTCTTCGTAAGCTTTAATATTTTCATTTATAACATTTTGTCCTAAAAACTCTATTAATTTTGAAGATCCTAATTCCTTATTTTCTTCTATTAATTGTTCTAATAATATCATCTTGTTTTCACTTAAATGACATTTAATTAAATTCTTTAGAATTGTATAAAATAACAAATTATTTTTGTATTCATTTTTACTTATATCCATTAAATTTCCCCTCCATTTTTTAATGCTTTATACATTTCTTGAGCTACTGCATTTATCATACTAACTGGTACAGAATTACCAAATTGTTTATATGCTTGTGTATCACTTACTACAATCTTAAAACTATCTGGATATCCCTGTAATCTTGCTGCTTCCCTTGGCGTTAACTTTCTTGGATTTTTTCCCTCTTGTTGAATTAGTATTTCTGATCCATCTTTATAATATCTCGCCGAAATAGTACTTGTGTAATTTGAATCTTCATTAAATAAACAATATCCAAATCCATTTCCTTTAGCACGATTTCGCTCTTTTCTTATTTGATGACTTGCCCAGATTTTATCAGAAATAGTATATTTTTCATCTGGATTTTGCACTAAAATATCTCCAACTCGTGTCTCTATGTTCACCTCATCTGGAAAATGAAAATCAATATCATGATTTTTAAATCCCACAATCATTATTCTTTCTCTATTTTGAGGTAGTCCGGAAGTTCTTAGCATTTAATACTTTATAGTAAACTTTGTAATTTAATTTATTTTCAAGAATATCTAGCATTATTTTAAATGTTCTACCATGATCATGATTAGTTAATCCTTTTACATTTTCAAGTAAGAAACTTTTTGGCTTTTTTTCTTCCAAAATTCTCTCAACCTCAAAAAACATGGTTCCTCTTGTATCATCAAATCCCTTTCTCTTTCCTGCGATAGAAAATGCTTGGCAAGGAAAACCAGCTAATAATATATCAAATTCAGGAATAGAATCAGCAGATATTTTTGTAATATCTCCACTTGGTTTGTCTCCATAATTTGCTTCATATGTTTGTGCAGCATATTTATCTATTTCTGAAGAGAAAACGCATTTACCACCTAGATTTTGAAATGGCATTCTAATTCCACCTATTCCTGCAAAAAGATCTATATATTTAAATTGATAATTATCATTGTTCTCATTAATTTTATAAATTTTGTAAATGTTATCTGACATTTTTACCTCCTAGTTGTTTTATTTTTATCTGTTTTTTTACAATTTACAATTTCTCTATATTATCTTATATCATAAATCCTTAAAATTTTCCACAAAATGACACTTATTTCTTTAAAAATTTTTTGGCACATTTAGTGCCAATTTTATCTCTCATACCTTCTATCTTTTTTCTTCTTTTCTTTTAATTTTTTCTCTTCTTTCTCCTTAGACTTCTGCTTTTCCTTATCATCTAGTTCTTTTAATTGTTCTTTCATCTTTGGCACACCGTCATAAATTTCATCACACAACCTAATCTCTTTTCTAACCTTTGTTAAAACAGAAGTAACATCCATTATTTCTTTAGTAACACTATCTTTTTCAGTCCCACTATCTAATTTCTGCCTTTTATAATATAATCTGTTCCTTACATTTAATATCTTTTGCATTTCTTCTTGTTTCCTTTCTTTAACATTATCAACATCACTCATAGTCTCAATCTTATACTTACACAAAAATCTAATTCTTTCCGAATACTCGTCCATCTTTTTTACTTCTGCTCTCATCTCAAGAGTCAATTTATATTGTGTATTATTTCTAGTATATAGCTTTAACAAATATCTATAGTAGTAATACAACGCAACAATTCCTTTTGGTTTATATCTCTTTTTCACTTTATCTCTCGTTGTAAAATATTTATTTTTTATTACCTTATAAGGAATTATTTTTTCTTGTCTTATATAGTCATTTTCTAATATTCTTCTTTTTATATTTTCCAATGAATACTCTTCTCCAAATGCTCTTTCAACTCTTATATTTCTTTTATATGGTTCTCTTCTTACACTTAATTTATCTGCTCTATAATAATAGTTATATCCCATTGACACTAACATCTGTTGGAATTGCTTTAGAGTGTATGAATGTTTTATAGCATAATCTATATCTTCTTTTGCAAATTTATAATAATCTGAATCTCTCATAGATTTTTTATAAAAATTTTCAAAGTTGATTCCTGATTTACAAGCTTTTTCTTTTAAAACACTTAGACCATATTCTTCACATATTTCATCAGATGTTTTTCTTAGCAATGCTGTATTAGTCAAATTGCTATAATACTTCTTTCCATCTTTAAATGAAACCGAATTGATTACAAAATGATTATGAAGATGTTGAGTATTTAAGTGAGTAGATACTACAACTTGAAATCTATCTCCCCACATTTCATTTGCAAGTTTTACTCCAATCTCATGAGCAATTTCTGGAGTAACTTCTCCTTCATTAAAAGATTGATAAGCATGAAATGCTAATATACCATTTTCTTTTCCATATATTATTTTTACAAATTGCATTTGCTTAACTGCATCTTTCACTTCGCAATTTATTCCTGTAGTATAAAATTGCTTTTCTGTTTTATCTGGATTAGTTGCATAAGTCATTACTTGCCTGATACTATCAAACTCATCCATTCCATATTCGCTATAATTGTTTTTTGTCTTTTCTTCATTTGTTGCGTAGTTAATTACTTTATCTAATCTCTTTTGTACTTTCCATATTTTTGTTGTTGCCATTCGCTCTCTCCTCTCATTTAAAAAGGGGATTGGGGAATTTCCCCATTTAGAATTTCGAGCTGACGAAATTCATTGCTTGTTAGGACAACAATATACTCTTTTTTAGTACTAAAATTATTACTTTTTTCTATCAAATGCACACTATATTTTGAAAAATACTTGGACTTTTCAAATCAAAATCCAAGTACTTTTCGTATTATTTTTTAATTATAAAATATTTAATTTATAATAATTTTTTCTACAAGATTTCAAACCTTCTTCATTATTTATATTACTTTTTACTTCATAATTTTCATCTTCCAATTTAAATATTTTATTTAATTTTCTTAATAAAATTTCTTGTTTTGTATCTCTTATTAAGCATGGAACTTTGTCATATCCTAGTGCTTTTGCTGCTAATAATCTTATTCCACCATCTAGAACATAATACCCATTTTCTTTTTGAATAACTTCAAATGGTTTCTTAATTCCTTCCTTTTTTATTACCTCCATATATCTACAAACTTTTTCTAAATTTCTGCTACATATTGCGTTAGCTTTAACTCCTTTTATATCTTTTACTTCTATTTCTTTATATTCTTTATAAACTTTCATATTATCAATTCCTTTCTTTTTCTATTTACTTTTTTATATTTTTGTATTACAATATTTGTATAAAGATTTGGGTTAGTATTTTAGTTTTGCGGCTTATACTAACTCTTTTTCTTTTATATTTTTTAGTGTTATTCCATAACACATTTGATACAATTTTGAGATAATTGCATCTACTAATTGTTCATCTTGACTTTGACTAAATCTTTCTATTAATCCCTGCTTATCAAATCTTGTTGTAATGATTATTGGTAATCTATTTTCATTTCTATTTTGAATAATTGTATATAATTTTTCCAATGCCCACTGACTTATTTTTTCTGTTCCTAGATCATCAATTATAATCATATCTACATTTGAATATAGCTCTATTAATTCATTTTCTGACTTTGTATTATCTCTAAAAGTTTCCTTTATCATGTCTAGTAAAGTTGTTAGTCTTCCCATTAATACAATCTTGTCATTTTCAATTAATTTGTTAGCAATCGATGCTGCTAAATGTGTTTTCCCAAGTCCTGACTCGCCTGTTATTATCAGTCCTTTTGTTTGTACTTTTGTTATGCATTTATTTGTATAATCATTAGCAACTTTTACTGCTATTTCATTGCCTGAATTAATATTAAAATTTTCAAAGTTCAGATTTTGAAATTTTCTTTCATTATAGTTCTGTTTGTATAGCTTGTTTATAACATCCCTAAAATGTTTTCTTTTCTGAATTTCATATTCTTGCTCATCTCTTCTTTTCCAATACTCTTGTGCTTTATTACAATCACATCTTTCGTATTTAATTGAATCTGGAGAAATATTAGCATATAAATAATCAAGTCCTATTGGGGCTAATTCTTTGCCACAAAATTCACATTTTTTCAATTTATTGTGTATAACTTCGCTACAATTTATATTGTCTAAAACCATTTTCGCTCTCCTCTCTTATATTTTCTTCTTTTTTATTTTCTATATCTTTTGTATTCTTTTCTTCTTCGTTACCTAACGTTTTGGTAACGTTACTTTTTTCATTTTCACTTTTATGCTTTTCACGAAATCTTCTTTGTCGTTCTCGACCTTGCATTTGATACTTTTCATATTTTTCAATACTTTGATACTTGTCCCAATTTTTTATCAGAAATGTTTCCCCTTCTTTTATTAACATTTCTAATTCTAGAAACTTTTTCAAAATTTTTTCAATTTTTTTATTAGATTTTCCCATAATCTTTGAAAAATTTTGAATTGTCATCGGATTATTTTCTCCTATTTCTAATCTTCCTTTATTATTACATTCAACTGCTAATGCAATTAATTGAATCCACACTCTAAAATAAGTGTCTCCTTCAGGAAGTTTTAGAAGTATTTGAATTTTCCTGTTTGAAAATATATTAGTTTCTGTTTTAAACCAAGGTAATTCATACATATCCTCCTTTCCTCACTTTCCATCAATTAATATTTAATTGATTCTTTTTCTTTGCTACTTAGATATTCATCTAGCACTTGAACTCTAAATAGAAATTTTCCACCAACTTTGGAGCATGGTATTTGTTTTCTTCTTACTAATTGATTAATTAACCAATAAGAAATTCCTAAATACTCTGCTGCTTCTTTCATTGTTAGTGTAGTTCTTTGAACTTTTTGTAGTTCCATAGTATCACCTCCTGTTTTCTTCTGATTTTGTGTTGACTTTCGTTAACAATTGAATTATACTAAACATAGTTAACCCTAACAATACTTTTATTGTAATTTTTCAAGGTTTGTTAGCACTAAAAAAATAACAGTTTTTTTCAACTGTTAACATGGAGGATTTATATGGAAAATAAATGTGATTTAAGAATTTCTTTTAATCCAAAACTATTTGTTCATACTACAACACAGATTGTTGCACATTACTATAAAGAATTTGTTGAGATAAATGAAGAGTTTGAAAAAATGACTGAAGATGAATATTCTAAGATGATGTTTGCTAAGGCTAATAGCTGCAAAGATAAAAAAGAAAGAGACAAAATTGCAAATGAATATGCTGAAAATATTCAAAAATACTATCCTTTTAGAAAAAAATATAGAACATTATCTTTCAATGATAATATAAATTCGTTAACTGGATATATATTATTTAAGAAAGAAGATGTTAAACAGCAATTTGATTTATCTCTATTGGATTTTATAAGTTATAACTTTAATAATTTTAATGATTATTATTTATTCTTCATAAATTACTTTGATTATTTCTTACCTAAATTAGATACAGAAGATTTAGATAAAATTAAACTTATTACTTTATACCCTATTAAAGATATAATTGCTCTAGCTAGAAAATACTATGAAAAAGAAATAGCTAATATAAAAAAGTATCAGCAATTATTTAAGAATTGCATAAATTTCTGTTATCAAATTGATGCTCCTATTGATTTAAGTAAATTAACATTACAACAAAGATTTTTCATATATAACCAATTATATAAAAATCCTTTTAATGAAATATGTAATAACTTTGAATCAATTAATCTTTTAGATTACACATATGACAACATTCCATATAATAGTGAATCTGTTGAGCCTAAAGATGTTTTTATTATTTCTTCAATAATTCATACATATGATCCTGATGGCACACTATTATTGAATTCTTATCACTTAAAAACTGATAATATATTTACTGCCTTTTATATTACTTTATTCAATATTCTTGGAATGGATGATTTTTATATTAAAATATGTGGTAATTGTAAAAAATATTTTCTAACCCCTAAACTAAATATTGCTTATTGCGATAGAATATGGAATTCAGATTTGACATGTAAGGATGTTGGAAGTCAATTATCACAAAAAAGGAAAGAACAAGAAAATACTGTATATGGAAAATATCGCAATATTTTTTCTAAAAAAAGAATGCTTATGAAGCGTAATCCAGATATCAAAAAATATGAAAAAGATTATGAAGAATATAAAAAAGGAGCAAATAAAATAAAGAAAGAAATTAAAAATGGCAAAAAAACTTATGAAGATTTTGATAAATGGTTAGATGAAAACAAATAAAAGGTTACGCAAAAATGCGTAGCCTTTTATAAAAACGGCAAATGATGTATTTCATATTCAAAATCTTCATTTCCAAAATTTTCTAAAATTTCATTGGCTATATTTATATATTTTTTCACTTTAAAAGCTTTCATATCTTTATTAAATTCTTCTAAATCATTATATAACTTATTCTTTGGTAAATAATATAAACAAATTGTATCATTCGGATTAGTCTTTTCTCCATTATAAATCTTGTTATATATATAATATATAAATTCCATAGCATGTACATAACCACATATATATGATTCATCAAACATTAAATCTTCATTACTATATTCTTCATATAATTTTTTATATGAGTATATTGAATCACATAAAAAATCAGGATTCATATATTCACCATAACATTCTCTTGAAAGCATTCTTTTTAATGCATGTATTATTCCATCTTGATAAGATATTGAGTATATTAATAATGCATTTTTTTCATTATGAAACCTTTTATTAGCTTCAGTATGTTCTTTTAATGCTATTGTCAATATGGATGATGCTAATGAATATAATAATTCAGATTCAAAAATATATCCTTCTTCCACTAATTGCTTTCTAATCTTTTGTATAAAATTAGAACCTATTGTATTTATTATAGTAACATTCCTATCTTTTAATTTTTCTTTCAACTTTTCATCTGGTGAAACTATAAAAAAATGTGGTTTTAAATCTCCAAGACAATCATCAATAAATTGCCATATTTTTTTTAAATCTTCATCTTCTAAAGAGTAACCTATGAACACTACTGTTTTATTACTTAATAAATATTTTATTCTCGATCCAATTAAATTTTCTCTTAACTCCATATAACATCTATCATAATCAGATTGAGTCATAATTAACGTTCCAATGTTGTCAATGCTTCCATGAATTTTATATACTACTCTTTTTGATTCATCAAGAAGTGGAATATCTGAATTATACACTATAGGAATACAACCACATTTTTCTTCAAATTGTCTATCCCAATTTGTAGTAATTATTTCTTTTATGCTATATATATCTGCTAATGGATAGAAAAATTGATTCATAACACTATCTATTTCTGAAAAAGATTTATAATATTCAAATCTGTCTCTAATTTTATTAATTAATTTTCTTCTTCCGTTTGGCTTATTACAGTATTTTGTCATAAGTTCTGGAAAACTATTATCATTTTTTTCATTCAATTCATTATTTACATCTGAATACAGTGATGTCTTATATACGCCTTTTCCTTCAGTACTTATCCCTGCTCCTGCAAATACTACTAATTTTTCTTCTTTAATTGCCTCTATAATTTCTTTTGGAACTTCAAAATCTTCATTTCCACAATATGCACATTTACATTTATTAATCTTTTTTTTATCCATATATTTTTCCTCCATCAAATAATTCTATTTCATTGTACATTAATATCTAAATTCTATCGTTTTGCATTTCCTACTTACAATCCTATTTTTACTTCTCTAGTATTTTTTTCTTTTCCTTTAATATTTCACTTAGATATTCTATTGCTTCTTTTTTTGTAACTCCAAAATTATCTTTATTCATCTTATCTAATTCCTCTATTAATTGACTCATTTTCTCAAGATCATTCATAAAATAATCTTTTAAATTTGAAAAATTATAAATCGCATCAATACAATATTTAAAATAATATATATTTTTACTATTACTTTCTTTTATCTTATCAACAATTAGATTAATATCAAAATCTTTTAAAAATTGCCTTTTATTTAAATAATCTTGTTTTCTTATATATTCATGCAGTTTTATTCCCCAATCTTCCGAGTTAAATATTTCTTTTAAGCTACTTTCATTTTTATTCTTTCCACTAATTTCAATTTTGTCCTTAATCTTTTTAATATTTTTATTATATATTTCAGCAACTTGTTCATCTCTTGCAAAAATATGAAAATCTATAAACCCTATTTTATTTTCTTCAATATATTTTCCCATCTCATCAATTATATTTTGAATCATTTCTTTCTCAAAATCTAAATTTTCTATACAAGATAAAGCATATATTATTTTTGGAAAAAGTTGATAATTGTATTTATTATTTTTTATATTAGACCATATTCCTCTCAAAGATTCTTTTATTTCTTCATCTTCTAGTTCCCAATAAATTTTTATTTTATTATACGGATCATTTTCATCTATTTTTTCATAGTTAATGCTTAAATAATATTCTATACTCTTTATCATCTTATCTTTATCAATGTTTCCATTCACTATAAAATCATCAACAAAATTAAATGCAGTATAATAATTATTATGACTTTGCTTTAGGTCATTTTTTAATGTTACAGAATTTGAACACATTGCACCTGATAATACTTTCCTTATATCTATTCCATTTTTTATTCCTATTGATGAGAAGATTATATTTTTAAATACTAAATCAATAATTATATCCTTTTTATCTATATCATGTTTATTTATCTCATTATATAATTTTTCAAATCTATCCAATAAAAAAATTATTGTTCTTATATTACAGCAGTTATTAAGTTTTAAAATATCAATACAACTTTCTTTATTTATTTTTAAAAAATCATATAATTTCTTATTATTTTTTTCATATTCCTGTATTAGTTCATCATATATTACACTAATATCTGGCACATATTTAATTGTAATTCCTATTAATTTTTCCTTTATTTCTTGATATTTTTTATTTCCCTCATACATATTAGAAATTCTATTTTTTATTTTCTCTATATTTATTTTTTTATTTTCTCTAACTGTTGAAAAACCATAACTTGCCTCTTCCTGTTTGTCACCATAGTCTATATCATTATTTAAGCAAGATAGTACCTTTAATTCATAATTATAATCATAATTTATTTTGTTTATTTCTTCTTCATTTGCAACAATAATACATTTTACATTTCTGTGTTCAACATACTCATTTATATATCCTAAAATTTCATTAATAGGTATTTCACATCTTTCTAAGTCATCAAATATAATTATATAATCAGATATATTCTTAAACAAACTTATTATTTCACTACCAGTTATATTTTTTATTCCTGAAACATCAATATTAAAAACCTTTTTAATTACTTCATTTGTTATACTAAAAATAGCATCACCTGTTTTTTTAGCTATTTTAAAGCCTTTCTGTAAACACTTTGATTTAGTAATTTGAGTTGGCATGTTTTTTTCTAAAATTTTATAATATATTTTTTTATCTATATCTTCTCTATTTTTTATTCCATACAAAGGTATGTATATAACATTTTTATTATCTTTTTCAAATTTATTCTTTATAAAATAAGTTTTTCCACTTCCCCATTCCCCATCCAGTAATATTGCATAGTTCATCTTTGGATTTTTTATATAATCTGTTAAAATATCTATTATTTGATTATCTGTTAAATTCATTGTTTTTCCTCCTTTATCTTTGTCGCATTATATCATATTATCTGTAAAAAATCCAGCAATGCCTTGATATAACAAGTTTCGACAATTTTCTTAATATGATTATATACACTTTGTCCAAGTTTATTATCAAATCCCCTTGCTTTTTGTTAACTTTTATAATACAATAATATTAGTTAACCATTAAATACTCTCTCCCACCCATAGGTATGCCTGAAAGGAGGTGAAAAAGGTAATGGCTGGGAGTATTGAAAAAAGAGGAAAGAATAGTTACAGATTAGTTTGCCTTGCTGGATATGACTTGCAAGGAAGACCTATTAAGAAAACCAAAACAATACACGGAACAAAAAAGGATGCTGAAATAGAACTTGCTAAATTTGTTGCAGATGTTCAAAACGGTCTTGTAATAGAGGGTAAATCTCTTAAATTCTCTGAATTTACTGAAATATGGAAAAGAGATTATGGTTCAAAAGAACTTGCACCTTCAACTTACAAGAGATATTGTAGAATGTTAGAAACAAGAATCTTACCATATTTTGGACATTTCTATATTAACAAAATTAGACCAACTGATATTATGCAATTCTATGATTTACTTAGTAGAGATACTCAGTTAGTTAGAAAGAAAAGCAACAATGGTAAGAAAACTCTAAAACCCTTATCTGGTAAAACTATATTAGAGCATCACAGACTACTTCGTGCAATGCTACACAAAGCTATATATTGGCAATTAATTGTATCTAACCCTGCAGAACGTGTTCAACCACCAAAAGCAAAAAAGCCTAAAAGAAGATATTATGATGATGAGCAATGTAAAGTATTATTAGAAAATTTAACAACACTTGGTGAAGATCAAATCAAATACAAAGTTGCAATCATCCTAACAGTATTTACTGGGGCAAGGCTTGGTGAATTAATGGGATTAGAATGGCAAGATGTTGATTTTAAAACTGGCATTATAAGTATAAATCGTTCAAGTCAATATTTAGCTGATAAAGGTGTATTTACAAAAACGCCTAAAACAGAAAGCTCTATAAGAGAAGTAGCAATTCCAGATTTCGTGATTTCTCTACTTGAGGAATATAAGTTATGGTATGAAGAACAAAAATCGTTCTATGGCGAATTATGGACTAATTCTGATAGGTTATTTGTACAAGCTGATGGCAAACCTATGCACCCTTCTACAATTAGCAAATGGTTTGTGAAATATGTTGCACAAATAGGACTACCTGTAATTAACTTTCACGGATTAAGACACACAAATGCTACACTTTTAATATCACAGAATATTGATGTAGCAGTTGTAGCAGCAAGACTAGGACATGCACAAATTACAACAACATTTAACTTTTACGTGCATCCTATTATTTCTCACAATAGACAAGCAGGAAGTGTTTTAGAAAACTTGCTACTACCACAAAAATTAGTCTAAAATCTTTTTTCAGATTTCACTAAGGCAAATAAAAAGCCATTAAACTTTTCACGATAAAAAATAAGTAAAAGACTACTAAATATTATTTTAGGTTTCCCATAGTCTTTTACTGAAAATTTATTAGAAATATAAACGTTTTTTGAGGATTTCTTCCCCAACTTTTCCCCAATTCTACATAAAAATGCTGTTTTCAAGCATTATTGTTAACTAATTGAGGAACATAAAAAATCGCTACAACCTTTATAGCTGTAACGATATAACGTTGGTTGCGGGGGTAAGACTCGAACTTACGACCTTCGGGTTATGAGCCCGACGAGCTGCCAACTGCTCCACCCCGCGATATTCAATTTTAACTACTGTATTAGTATACTCTTCTTTTGCGTATTTGTCAACACTTTCGTAAAAATATGTATCTACTTTATACATTTTATGCCATTATTAAAAAAATATTCATCTTTTTAAAATTAAGAAAGCTGGCCTGGAATTCCAGACCAGCAAGCACACTTATCTAATTCTGATAATTTTTTTCTCCCATTCATTTTCACTAACCTTTGTGAAGCCATTTCTAACAGCAGCCGCCATAAACTGGGGCTTATCATTAGTGGCATACATACGAACCCTTTTTACTTCAGGTTCATTTTCTCTCACATAATTGATAAATTCTTCTACAGCCTCTGTAGCAAATGGGCTATTATCCTCATACCAAGGGAACAGCCAAATGTCTGTTGAAAGTATATTTGCAAGTTCATAGAACTGAATTACTCCCAACATGTTTCCAGACATTTTATCTGCAATTATCAAGGTGTATTCATTATCCACTTCCTGAATCATATCGTTAATACTTGCATCTTTTATTTTTGCCGGTCCGAATGGTATTTTGTGTGCTATACACCTACCAATTGTTACTTTGTCCCGTTCTTTAAACTTCCTGAGATAAAGATGGTTAGGGTGTTTTTGATTGTACATAAAAAAGCCTCCTTTTTTAGTGTACATAAAGTATAGCACACATTCTAAGTAAAAGCAAATTTTAGCTGTTTATTGTTGGTATTCTTAATGTTTCTCCAACATAAATTAAATTTGGATTTGCTATGTCATTTAATTCTACAATACTTTTTATAGTTACTCCGATATTCTCTAGCTATTTGTGTTAAAGTATTTCCTCTTCTTACTATATACAATCTATGACTAGTATCATGTATTTTGTAATCACTTAACATAGGAACTCTTAATTCTTGACCTACATAAATTAAGTTTGGATTTGCTATGCTATTTATTCTTGCCAAATATTGATATGAAGTATTGTATTTAATTGCAATATCACTTAATGTTTCTCCCCTGCTAACCCTAATATATTTAAATTCTTGATTTTTATCTGTTACTGTATCTTTTGGAATTTGTGACACATTATTTAAAAATACTCCATTTGTAAAATAATCTCTATCTACATTTCCATCTATTCCATTTACTCTACCTCTATCTGAATATTGAAAACCTACCCAAAATTTCCATTTACCATTACTTTCTGGTTCTTCTACAAAATAATCTGCAACCCAAATAGGATAATCATCTGCTAGTTCTTTACTAAATACTGTTCTTGCATTATATGCATCACTATAAATTACGCATTCTTTACCACTTAATTTTTCTACCGTTTCTAAAAATACTCTTGAAATTTCATTTATAGTACTAACATCTAAGCCATCAAACACTTCAAAATCCATTGCTAATCTACAATCTGGTTCTAAACCTTTTATATTGCTAACAAAAAATTCCGCCTCTTCTTTTGCTTCTGCCTCATTTTTTGCTGTTAAAAAGTGATAAAATCCAGTTCTTAATCCATTTGCTTTTGCCTTTTCGTAATTCTCTCTAAAATACGGATCAACATAGCCTCTTCCTTCACTTGCTCTAATATACACTACTTCAATCCCGGCTCTTGCAACTTCTCCAAAGTCTATATTCCCTTGCCACTCACTTACATCTATTCCGTTATATAGCTTTTCTGATGATTGTGAAAAAGCAAATGTCTGAGTGCTAATTGCTACAATTATTGCCACTAGCAATATACTTAAAAAAATCTTTCTCATAAATACCTCCTCTTAAAATTTTATGATTAATATATTTGTTTATTACTCTAAAATATGGTAATATAGTTATTGGTGATAAATATGAAATTTTTAAATGAAATATTAGATTTTTTTAAAAATCTTACTATTGAAAATGCAGTAGATATTGGAATCGGACTAGCGATTATTGTAATTTTTAAAATAATAAGCTCGCCTATTGCATATATGATAGTAAAGATGTTTAAATTTAAAGTTAAAGATAAAAATAAAATTAAAAATAATGGATTTTATAAACCATTAAAATCATTCTTTGTTATTCTTGGAATATACATTGGATTTATGGTTTTAAAATTACCAGCAGATATCTTTGCTGTTATAACTAAAATATTTAAAATATGTGTTATATTACTTGCTACAAAAGGATTTTCTAATTTATTTGATTCAAATTCTGAATCATTTGCTAAATTACGTGAAAAACTTAACTTTGATGGAAATGACACAACAATTAACTTTTTTAGTAAAGTAGCTAAGGCATTAATTTATATAATAGCTGGATTTATTTTAATTACTGAACTTGGTTATAACTTAGGTGGTTTAGCAACAGGTCTTGGAATTAGTAGTGTTGTAATCGCACTTGCTGCCCAAGATATTGCCAAAAGCTTTTTAGCAGGTATTTCTATAATATCTGATAGACCTTTTGAAATCGGTGATTATATTACTGTTGGTGATCTTTCTGGAACTGTAGAAGATATTACATTTAGGACAACAAGAATAAGAAATGCTGATGATCAAGTTATAGTTCTTCCAAACAGTGTTTTAACAGATAATAATATTATAAATTCATCAAAAAGAGATTGTAGAAGATTCCGTATTGTACTTACACTTGAATTGGATACTCCTTTAGAAAAAGTAACTCAATTAACAGAAAATATAAAATTAGCTTTAACAACTCACCCACAAGTTATTAATGAAACTGTAAAAGTATTTTTTGAAACAATTTCTGCTGATGGAATTGATTTATCAATTGACTTAAAAACTAGTGCTTTAGAATACGTTGATTATTTAAAATTCAAAGAAGAAATAAATTACACTTTATTAGATATGGTAAATCAAGCAAAAATAGGTCTTGCATATCCATCACAATCAATTTATTTAAAGAAGGACTAAAAAATGTTAAATAGTTGTACTCTATGCCCACATAATTGTAAAGTTAATAGATTAGAAGGAAAAAAAGGTAGATGTAAGTGTGATAATACATTAAAGATTGCACTTGCATCTTTGCATATGTTTGAAGAACCCTGTATTAGTGGAACAAACGGCTCTGGAACAGTGTTTTTTACTAATTGCAATTTGAATTGTATATATTGCCAAAACTATGAGATTAGCCAAGAACGGAAAAGGTAAAGAAATTACTGTACAAAATCTTTCTGATATTTTTGTTAAACAACAAGAAAAAGGTGCTCACAATATAAATTTAGTAACACCTACAATGTATGTGTACCAAATAATTGAAGCAATTAAACTTGCAAGAAAAACTGGGTTAAAAATTCCAATTATATATAATTCTAATGGATACGAAAATGTAGAAATAATAAAAATGTTAAATGGCTATATTGATGTTTATTTACCTGATTTAAAATATTACACAAATGAATTGTCTAAAAAGTATTCTAATGTGGATAATTATTTTGAAGTTGCAACAAACGCTATAAAAGAAATGTACTCACAAGTTGGAAATGCTGTTTTTGATGATAATGGAATTATTCAAAAAGGAGTTATTATTCGTCATTTAGTTCTTCCAAATCATATTCAAAATACAAAAAATATTTTAAAATGGATTAATGAAAATTTGCCAAAAGATATATATGTAAGTGTAATGGCTCAATATTTTCCAACTTATAAAGCAAAAAATGATTCTTTAATAAACAGAAAATTAAACAAAAAAGAATATAAGGAAGTTTTAAACTACTTATATTCTCTGGATTTACAAAATGGGTATATTCAAGAATTGGGAAACCATGAAGAAGAATATGTTCCAGATTTTAATTTAACTTTCTAATTCTTGCTTCATTTTTAAATACACATCATTTTTTAATTTTTCTGTGGCTTGCTTTTTATCTAGATTTTGGTCTGGATAAATTGCTGGCAATACGTAAAGCTCTATAAAGGGCTTCTTTTTTATATATTTTCTTATTCCATATGGTTTAACAAATTTATATACCATTGGTACAATTGGAACATTATTTTCTACGGCTAATTTAAATGCTCCATTTTTAAATTTTCTTAGTTTTTTGTAATATGGCCACAATGATGCTTCTGGATAAAAGTGCACAGTTTTATTTTCTTTTAATAATTTATTTATTGATAAAAAGAATTTTTCTTTATTGTGCAATCCTTCTGGTATTGGAAATGCATGTAATAATCTAATAATATGCCTAATTACTGGTATTTCAAAATTTGATTTAATACTTACAAAGTATAAACTTTTTGGAGTATTTGCAATTGCATTCATTGTACAATCCATTGGATGCACATGGTTTGATACTGTTATTTTTCCTGTTTTTATTTTTGTAAGATTTTTTCTTCCATATATTTTAAAATTGTACATTATTTTATTATATACAACCAATATTGGCCAAACTATTATATATAGCAAAGTTGAGGCAATTTTAAACATTATTCCCTCTTTTATGTAGTCGTAATCCTCATCGATTTCTATATCTAAGGGAGTCCACATGTTTATTATATGCTCATCTTCATTTTCTAAATTTTCCTCAATTTTTTCTATATTCTCTAATTGCATCTTCAAACATTCCTTCTATTTTTTTCATGCTTTTTTCTATTCTATAATTTTCTGCATGTTCTGCATATTTTGTTTCCATTTGTTTTCTTTCAGCTTCATTTTCAATCCAGTAATCAATTTTTTTAGCTAAATCATCACTGTTTCCTGCTTCAAATAAACTTCTGTCATCTAGTGCAAATTGAGGAGTTGCAGATTTTGGACTATTCGCAATTATAGGAACTATTCCACATGCAAATGCTTCTATACAAGATATTGCTTCTATCTCTGCATCTGCTGAATGTATATAAAGGTCTGTCATCCCAAGTAATTCTAATAAATGCTCTTTATCAAAAAAGCTTATTACTGGTTCATTTACTAATTTTTCTCCTAATTTTTTATATTTATTATATTTTGGTCCTTTCCCAGCAAGTACTAATTGAATTTTATCACTATATTTTGATTTAGAAATTGCTTCAAATATTAAATCTTGTCTTTTTTCATTTGATAATCTTCCTATCATTGTAATTACAAATTTATCTTTAAATTCAGGACTTTTTTCGTTTTTTCTATATTTAAATTCTTGGCCTACTCCATTTGATATTACATAGGTTTTAGCAGTATAACCATGTTCTTTTAATTCATTTGCTATAAAGTTACTTGGGCAATGAATATGTTTAAATTTATTGAAAAATTTATCTCTAAAGAAGCTATATATTTTATCATTTACCTTTGTATTTTTTCCAAGCCCTATTGTATATGTTATATTTTCTGGTTGTACATGAAAAGCAGCTGTACGTGGTGTTCCCAGTTTTTCTGCTATTTCTAGCGCTTCATAAGATAAGAAAAATGGCATGTAAAAATGGACCACATCAACTTTTGAAATAGCCTCTTCTAATACATCTTTGTTTGGAACAGCAAATGTCATACCTTGAGATTTTATTATTTTAGAAACTATTATTGGTAGTGGCAATTTTTTAACTACATATTTATTTTTTGCTGGTTTTCCTGTACTTACAACATATACTTCATGTCCTAAATTCATTAACCCTTCTGCAAATCTTTTTGCAGAAATTGTTGTACCATTATTTGCATCATCAAATTGGTCTATAACTATCAAAATTTTCATTAATATCAACCTCGCACAATACTATACAATAAAACTCGAAAAAAATCAACTTTTGTAATCTGTGGGGAAAAAGGGGTCAGGCCCCTTTTTCCCCACTGTCCCCTTTTTCTCTTGTTTTTATTTTTAAGTAGTGATATAATTTTGGCGGAATGGAGGGAGAGAAATGAAAGATTTATTAAAAAGAGCAGGCTTTACATCTATACTATCTTCACTAGTATTTTTACTTTTAGGTATTTTACTTGTTGTAAATCCAGATGCTATGGTTCAAGCAGTTTCTTATGTAATTGGTGTATTACTTATTGCTATTGGAATTGTTAAAGTCATATCTTATTTTACATCAAAAGATGATTATCTATTTTATGATTACAGACTTATATATGGTGCTTTATGTATAATTTTAGGTATACTTGTAACAGTTAGTGGTAATGCAATTGCTTCATTTTTTAGAATTATTATAGGTATATGGATAATTTTAAGTGGTATAGCAAGATTAGACCTTTCTGTAAGACTTAAAGGAGCTGACACTGGCTACTGGATTTTAAGTTTACTTCTATCTATTTTAATACTTGTTGCTGGTGTTTATGTAATGTTTGCACCTGGTACAATATTAGTTACATTAGGAGTTATCTTAATTGCTTATTCTATTATGGATATAATAGAAAGTATTATATTTATGTGTAATATGAATAAATTGTTAAAATAAAACAAAAAAAGGACTTTTAGTCCTTTTTTTGTGCTCTTTTTGTACTCTATTTTATAATTTCTATTAATTCTTTGTTTTTATCTCTTATTTTAAGTATTACTAAAATTATTGCCGTTATTACAAATGTAATTAAATATATTAATAAACTTGTTTTCCAATTTCCATTAGAAATATTTGCTCCAACCATTGTAGATGTAATTACAGATGGAAATCTTACAAGTGTTGCTATTAATATAAACCTTAGTGGTTTTACTGGTAAAAGTCCTCCAAGATATACAAATAAATCTTTTGGAGTTCCTGGCAAGAAAAATATTAGGCATAAAATAATTTCTAAGTTTGTTTCGTTTTTTAGTAGTTTACTATTCATTACTTTTTCCACTTTTTCTTTTTTAAAGAAATTATATAAATATTTTTGTCCTAATTTTCTTACTGAAAAAAATATTATTGTTGTAGTAATAAATACTGATAAGGTTATAAATAACCATCCACCCCATGTTCCATAACACATTCCTGCTAGCACTTCAAATGGCTCTCCTGGTAATACTACTAATAATATTTGTAATACTTGCAAACTAAATAGTAATAGCAATCCTAAAAATCCCATGCTATTTATTTTGTTTTTAAAAGCTATTTGTCCTTCTGTTGTAGATAGATCTATCATAAATGGAGCAATTTTCCAAAAAAATATTGCTAGTGCTACTAATATTACAACTGTTAATGTTATTTTAATTATTTTTATTTTGTTTTGATTTTTCATTTAATTCCTTCCTTATTATTAAGAGTTTAGCATTTCAAAATACAAAAGTCAAACAAATTCCAATTTATTTTACTGTTCTCTAATTCTATGTTATAATTATATTCAGTTTTTTAAGGAAGGGATTTTTATGAATTTAAATATAGTTTTAGTAGAACCAGAAATTCCTCAAAACACAGGCAATATTGCAAGAACTTGTGCAGCAATTGGTGCTAAATTGCATTTGGTAAGGCCTTTAGGATTTGAAATTTCTGATAAATATGTAAAAAGAGCTGGTCTTGATTATTGGGATAAATTAGACATAGAAGAACATAATTCTTTATCTGCTTTTTTGAAAAAATATCCAGTAAATAATAATATGTTTTTAGTTACAACAAAAGGGCAACATTGTTATTCTGATGTTAATTATTCTAAATTAGATGAAGTTTTTCTTTTGTTTGGAAAGGAAACCAAAGGACTTCCAGAAAGTTTATTAAAAGAGCATTTAGAGAACACTATAAGAATTCCTATGAGAGAAACTTTACGTTCTCTTAATTTATCTAATTCTGTAGCTATTGTTGCATATGAAGTCTTTAGACAAAATAACTTCTGCAATTTAGAAGAAATAAGTAAATATTTTAATTAATTTGCTTTTATTTAATTATTAAATTATAATATATTTATAATATTAAAAGGAGGTTTTTAATGTCGATTTTTTATGCTATTATTTCATCATTTTGGTTTGAAGTTTTAATTAGGCTTATTTTAGGTTTTTTGTTAGCAGGCTTTATTGGTGCAGAAAGAGAATCTGTAAATAAACCTGCTGGCTTTAAAACGCACTCTCTTATTGGAGTAAGTGCAGTACTTATAATGCTTTGTGGTGAATATTTAAGCAACAATTATTCTGTTGATGCATCTAGAATACCAGCTCAATTACTTTCTGGTATTGGATTTATTGGTGCTGGTACTATTTTAAGAGATGGCTTTAATGTAAAGGGATTAACTACTGCATCTAGTTTACTTGCAGTTACTTGTATTGGTCTTAGTATTGGCGCAGGATTTTATATTGGTGGAATTGTTGGAACAGTACTTGTATATATTATTCTTTCTCATTCTCACAATTTATCTGAAACATTAGACCATTTTAATAATGTTTCTTTAACTCTTACTGTTAAGGATTATAGAAATACTTTACCTGAAATACAAAAAATATTAGATAAATATAGTATTAATATTAAAAAAATAAAAAATGGTCAACCAAATGAAGAAAATATAACTGATATTCAATTATTTTTCAGATACCATAAGGACGTAAATATAAATTCTGTTTTTACAGAAATTTCTGGTTTAGAAAATGTAACTGATTTGGAGGAAGGATAGAGTAAAGCTCTATCCTGTTTTGCTTAATATATCCTTTTTCATTTTGTTCATAATTTTCTTTTCCAATCTTGATATATAACTTTGCGAAATTCCTAGCATATCTGCCACTTCTTTTTGTGTTTTTTCTGTTCCACTAATAAAACCAAATCTTAATTCCATAATATTTTTCTCTCTATTACTTAGTTTTTCTATTGAGGCTTTTAGTAATACTTTATCCACTTCGTCTTCTATTCCTCTAGAAGTAATATCTGGTTCTGTTCCCAAAATGTCTGAAAGCAGTAATTCATTTCCATCACCATCTTGATTAAGTGGCTCATCTATTGATATTTCACCTTTTATTCTGTTACTTCTTCTTAGATACATTAAGATTTCATTTTCTATACATCTAGAAGCATAGGTAGCAAGTTTTATGTTTTTACTTATATTAAATGTATTTATTGCTTTCATTAATCCTATTGTTCCAATTGATATTAAATCTTCTATTCCTACACCTGTATTTTCGAATTTTTTAGCAATATATACTACCAATCTTAGGTTCCTTTCTACTAAGATTTGTCTTGCTTCTAAATCCTTATTTTCTAGTTTAATTAATAATTCTTCCTCTTCATCCGAACTTAATGGCGGAGGTAATTTTTGACTACCTGCTATATAAAAAATCGGCAGATTTTCTATTTCCTCATTGTTTAAATATTTAACATAGATTGTACTAATTTTAGATTTTAACAGTTCTAATATGTTCATTCTCTTCATTTCCTCCTTTGTTTTCTAAAAGTTCTAGACCTATTAGTGCTCTATATTTTCCTGTTTTGCTTAAAGAGCCATCATATATACCTATTATTATATTTTTTATAAATACTACATCTTCTTGTGTATTTACTGTTAGTCCATCTGCTTTTATTCCTATTAGCATTCCATTTTCTTTCCCTAATGACATAAATGGTATTAGTCTTATTTTTGATAGGTACTCTCCTAAATCTATTTCTTTCCCTTCTATAATATTTGATAGATTGTTTAATATTTTTTCTGGTATTACTCCTTTTAATACGTCTTTTTCTACAACTGCTACTGGTATTTTTGTAATTGGTTCCTTTAAAAAGTTTCCTGTATCTAGTATTGCTTTTGTATACACACTATTTGAGTTTATATTTATTTTGATATTGCAAAGCATGTCTTTTTTGCTTAATTTTCCTTTTATGTTTTTAAATGCTGTTGTTATAATAATAAATCCAACCATTCCTCCTGCTAGTACAATTTTTATTGGATATGTACCAATTAACACACCGTTTTTCCATTAATATGTTTTGTGGACTTACAAAATATAAAAGTGCAAAAGCCACTCCTCCAAATGTAAATGAAGTTAAATAAAATATTATAAACTCTTTAAAAAACAATTTTACATTTAATGGTTTGAATGCAATATATACCATGGCAATAGAAAGTATTATTTTTAAAAATATGCTGGAACATATTTCCAGTACTGATATATATGAAAGTACTGCATAAACACTTCCTATACTACTAGCTACAAGGGTTCTAATTATTTTTTTTGGTGCTTTTATAATTATTCCAGTTGCAAATATAATAATATAATTCATAAATAAATTTTCTAAAAAAATTATATCTATATATATGGTCAATAGGTCACCTCGTATTCTTTTACACAAATTACAGTTGTGAATACTAATCTGTGTTAAATATTGTACTACTGTTTGTTTAAATAATGTGTCATTTTGTGAAGGCGAAAAAAAGAAATAATCTACTATTTTAGATTATTTCTTATTCATTTTTATTTTAATAATTATTGTTTAGGAAAAATCGACTTTTCTTTTAGCGATTTTTAAGATTTTTCCTTATTATTTATTTCCTTTTTTTCTTAAGAAAGAAGGTATGTCTAAATCATTTTGATTGTCTTTATTTTCTACTGGAGTTGGTATTGAGTTTATTTTTTTATTCCATGTATTTGTTACTAAGTTTTCAACTCCTATGCTTGAAATTGGTGGTTCTTGTTGTTCAAAACCTGTTGCGATAACTGTAATTGAAATTTCATCTCCTAAGTTTTCGTCTGTAACTACACCAAATATAATATTTGCTTCTGGATCAACACTTCTTTGTACTAATTCTGCTGCTGTATTTGCTTCTTGTAATCCTAAATCGTTTCCACCTGTAATGTTTATTATAACTCCTCTTGCTCCTTCTATTGATGTTTCTAGTAATGGACTTTGAATAGCTTGTTTCGCAGCATCTTCTGCTCTGTTTTCTCCACTTGCTCTACCAATTCCCATGTGTGCCATACCTGTATTTAACATTACTGCTTTAACGTCAGCAAAGTCTAAGTTAATTAGTCCTGGTACAGAAATTAAGTCTGATATACCTTGAACACCTTGTCTTAAAACGTCATCAGCCATTTTAAATGCTTCTACAATTGATGTTCTTCTATCAATAATTTGTAACAATTTATCATTTGGTATTACAACTAATGTATCTACTTTTTCTTTTAAGTTTGCAATTCCTTTTTCTGCTTGAGTAAGTCTTTTCTTTCCTTCAAATGTAAATGGTTTTGTTACAACACCTATTGTTAATATTCCTAATTCTTTTGCTGCTGCTGCAACTATTGGAGCTGCTCCTGTTCCTGTTCCGCCTCCCATTCCGGCTGTAACGAATACCATATCTGCTCCTCTTAACATTTCAGCAATTTCAGCTTTGCTTTCTTCTGCTGCTTGCATACCGATTTCTGGATTTGCTCCTGCTCCAAGTCCTCTTGTTAGTTTTTCTCCTATTTGAATTTTAGAACTTGCTTTTGATAATTGAAGAGCTTGTCTATCTGTATTTATTGCTATAAATTCTACACCTTTAATTCCTGATTCAATCATTCTATTTATAGCATTATTCCCTGCTCCTCCTACACCTATAACTTTTATTGTTGCTGTTCCGTCCATCATGTAATTATTGTTTTCATCGTAATCTGTTTCCATCATAGTGTTAATCCTCCTTCATTTTTGGGTTTGGAATTTTAAAGTTATTTTCGCACTTCTTTCTTATTCCAAATATATTTTTTTAAAATTTAAAACTTAATTATGAATAGAAAAATTCTTTTATTCTTTCTAAAATATTTCTAAATATATTTTCATCAGATACTGTGTCAATACTGCTAGAAACAGTCTTTGCAAATGGTCTTGATGCAATATATTTAATTAATGCATAGCTAGATCTATAATTTGGTTTTATTGTACTTACTAGTCTTCCAGTTGATATTTTAACAGGTATATTTAATGTTATTTTTCCTGCTACATCGCTTTTATTTATATTTGTTATTCCTTGACCTGTTAGTACAACATTATTTATATTTGATTTTACTCCTGCATTTGTTATATCTTTATTTACTAATGAGAACATTTCTTCTACTCTTGCTTCTATTACTTCTATTAGCTCTGAGCTTTTTATTGTTTTTGTTCTCTCTTCGCCTTTATATGTATTTAAAATTATGTCTGTATCGTTATCTATAAATGATTTTAATGCTAATCCATATTGTTTTTTTAATCTATCTGCTTCTTCTTCTGTTATATTAAAAACATAAGCAATATCTGATGTAATATTATCTCCACCTAAAGGAATTGTATTTGTATAAATAAAAGTATTTCCTTCAAACACACCTATGTCTGTATTTCCTGCTCCAATATCTAATATCATTACATTATCTGTTAATTCATTTTTGTCTAGCACAAGTCCTCTTTCAGAAAGTACATTTGGAACTATTCCATCTATTTCTATACCTGCTTTTTTAAAAACGCTTGTTAATTGTTTTACATATTCTTTATCTGCTAATATAACTTGTCCTTTTACTGTAAATGATGAACTTAGGCTTCCTACTGGATCGTCTATCATTCTACCATTGTCTAATATAAATTGATTTGCAATAATATCTATTAAAACTTGATTTTCTGGTATATCAATATCTCTAACTTGCATTATTGCAGATGTGACATCTCTTGTTGATATTCCAGCATATTTATCTTTTGCTTCTTTTACAATACTATTTTGTACAATTGTAACGTATTTACCTGGTATTGTAACATAAGCTGAATGTATTTTTATATTCGCTTCTTCTTCTGCAGATTTTATTGTTTTTGCAACTGCAGCAGCTATTTCTTCTTCATCTGTGATTTTTGATTTTTTCATTCCAAGGCATTTGCATTCACTTGTTGCTATAACTTCAATTTGATTAAAGCTATTAACTTCGCCAACGCTTGTATTTACTTTGGATGTTCCTATGTCGATACCTACAATTATATCACCGATTGCCAAGACAAACTCCTCCATTTTTACAGTATATTTTTTTACTGCTACTAGAATATTATATTTTAGGTAAAAAGTCAATAGAAAATGTTACATTTTTGTAATATTTTCGTAACGTTTTCGTAATAATAAAAGTCAGACATTAGAACCTGTAAAAATTGTTTTCCCTAAGAGTTCTATCTCTGACCATTTATCATTATTTATTTTTCAAGTAGCCGATTTTTCTATATATATATGACATCGCTTTAAATAAATTATTTACTATTGGGTTAAATATTATATAAATTTCTCCTATAAATTCTGTAAAGTCTGGATTAAATCCTTTTTTAAATTTATATACCCCATAAGAATCTGAATGTTCATCTTTAAATCCTGAAATTCCTCTAAAGTCATATACATCACATTTATTTTCTAATGCCCATTTTATCATTTCCCATTGTAGTAAATAGTTAGGCATTAAATTTCTTTTTTCATTTTTGCTTCCACCGTATAAATACCAAACTTTATTTCCATATAGTATAGGCATTGTTGCAGCAATAACTTCTCCTTCATATTCTGCTAACATTATTCTAACATGTTCTGGTCCAAGGCAGTCATAAATTTTTTCATAATATTCAATGCTTCTAATTATAAAGTTATCTCTGCTTCCAGTTTCTTTCATTGTTTTATAAAATTCTGGTAAATCTTCTTTTGTTCCAACTCTTACAGTAACGCCTTTTCTTGCTGATAATCTAATGTTGTATCTAGTTTTTTGATGAAATGATTGTAACACTTCCTCTTCTGTTTTATTTGTTAGATTTAACCTGAATACATATTTAGGTTGTATTACATCATTTACACTTTTAATATTTTGTTTTACTTTTATTCCAGCCTCTTTTATTATTCTTTTAAACTCTTCGTCATCTACTAAAACATCTGGATCTGCTCTAAATATAAATGCTTTATATTTTTTTGCAATTTTTCTAATTTCATCTGCTAACTCTTTAATTATTTTTTCATTATATATATCACATATTGGTCCTCTTGGTGCATACATTATATATCTGTTTAAAACAGGAACTTTTCTTAATAGCACACTTAAGTATGCATTTATTTTACCATTTTCGTCATGTAATATAATCTCTTCATGTTTCCACTCTGATTTTACTTTTGCCCATTCTGGAGATTGTAAAAAGTGAGCTCTTTCATGTTTTGTAATAAATTCTTCTATTTCTTTTCTTTCTTTTGAATCAGTTTCCAATCTTATATTTCACCTCATATTTTTGCAGTTTTCTGGATTGTTTTTCCAACATTATTCACCTTTTAATTTTTCTGCTCTGTCTGCTGCAATTAGATTGTCTATCATTTCATCTAATCCACCATTTAAGAAATTTTCCATTTGATATATACTCATTCCTATTCTGTGGTCTGTAATTCTTCCTTGTGGGTAGTTATATGTTCTTATCTTTTCACTTCTATCTCCACTACCAACTTGTGATTTTCTTTCGTTTGCAAGTTCTGCGTCTTGTTTTGCTTTTTCTTGTTCATATATTCTAGATTTTAATAATCTCATTGCATACTCTCTATTTTGAGTTTGTGATCTTTCTGTTTGACATTCTGCTACTATTCCTGTTGGTTCATGTATTAATCTTACTGCTGATGATGTTTTATTTACATGTTGTCCACCTGCCCCTGATGCTCTAAACACTTCCATTTTTACATCTGCTGGATTTATTTCTATTTCTACATCTTCTACAACTGGTAATACTGCAACTGTTGCTGTTGATGTATGAATTCTTCCACTGCTTTCTGTATCTGGAACTCTTTGAACTCTATGAACTCCACTTTCGAATTTTAGTCTACTATATGCACCTTTACCTGTAACCATAAATGTTACTTCTTTATATCCGCCAAGTCCTGTTTCATTTTCATTAAGTACATCTATTTTCCAATGTCTATTTTCTGCATACATTGAGTACATTCTAAATAATGTTCCTGCAAATAATGCTGCTTCTTCTCCTCCAGCACCTGCCCTTATTTCGCAGATTATATTTTTATCGTCATCTGGATCTTTTGGAATTAATAATATTTTTAATTCTTCTTCTATTTTAGGTAATTTTTCTTTTATCTCTTCTATTTCCATTTCTGCTAATTCTTTTAATTCTTTATCATTTAGCATTTCTTTTGCTTGTTCTAAATCTTTATTTGCTTTTTTGTACTCTCTATATTTTTCTACAACATCTACCATTGCAGCATGCTCTTTCATAAGCTTTTGCCACTCGCTTTGTCTTGCAATTACTTCTGGGTCACTAATTTTTTTACTAACCTCTTCAAACCTTTTCTCTACGTCTTCTAGTTTTTCAAACATATATATCTCTCCTTTTAACCTAATTATTATACACAACTATTGCAGATTTTTCAACTTACATTTTACAGATTAACTAAATTATATTCTATATTTAATTTATCTAAAATTTCTTTTTCTCTATTTGTACATGTAAAAATAATAATTTGGTTATTATAATTGGAATCTAAATACTTTATAACATTCTCTAATCTTTGGTTATCAAAATATGCAAAACTTTCGTCTAGTATTATTGGAATAGTTTCTTTTGTTATTTCTTTAGTTGCAGATAATCTAAGAGATAAATATAATTGATCTATTGTTCCTATACTTAATTTATTACATTCTATGTATTCTCCATTTTCTGCTTCTATTGTTAGTCCTGTATCTGAGTTAAAATTTGCTTTTTTATATTTTCCATCAGAAATCATTTCTATGTTATTTGATAATTCTTTTGTGAATTTTGGTGTTATATTCTTTTTTATTTCATCATAAGATTCTTCCAATGTCTCTTTTGCTAAATTTATTATTTTATTTAATTCTTCTAATTCTTTTTTTTGTTCATACAAATATTCTAGTTTCTCTTCACATGCTATTTTATTATCTAATTTTTCTACTTGAACTGTTACTTGAGAAACTTCTGTATTAAATTTTTTCAACATATCTCCAGTCAATATGCTCAATACTTCTTTTTCAATTTGTTCTGTGTTTAATAAAAGTTTATTAACTTCTTTTGAAATAAGTTCCAAGTTATCAGCTGATTTATTTAAATAAATTGTCGCATTGCGATAATTTTCTATTTCTTGTTCAAGTTTTTCAATTGCTTGCTTGGCCTTTTCGAATTTATTTACTACTTCACTGGCTATATTTTTATCCATTTTGTTCACCATCTTTATTTACATTTTCTAATACATCTACCAAAGATGTTTCAAGATAAGTCATTGCTTGAATGCTTATAATGTCTTCGTTATTATCATCTACACTATTTATCAAATAATTAGTTAGTTTATATTTATCATTTACGGACTTCATTGCTATATTTAACAAGTCAACATACAAATCAAATTTATTATCATAAATTTGTGTTAAA
>ERZ780195.269-NODE-269-length-55007-cov-80.009372_pt1 | contig 55007 bp, 92 predicted proteins | sample MGYA00511017_ERZ780195 | MGnify/ENA primary metagenome ERZ780195 (study PRJEB29588, sample SAMEA2159974) | human gut metagenome | biome: human gut; feature: human-associated habitat; material: faeces | place: Denmark | collected 2008/2010 ...
GTAAGCCAGAATGTTATTCAAATGACTAACGCATTGGCTAATCTTGCTAGTCAAGGCGGCAAAGCTGGAACCGCAAGCAATGGTTTGATAAGGTCTTTCAATAACACCTATTCAAGTACATCTAAAGCCAAAAAAGGCTTTGGCAGTCTTGCAAGTGCAATAGGCAGGTTTTATGCTACTTATTTTATGGTAATTCGTGGCAGTAAGAAACTTATAGAAGCAATCAAGTCAACAACAGATTACATTGAAGCGTTCAACTATCAAGCGGTTGCGTTTGGCAAGATTGGTTCAGAATGGGATAAGGATTATGAAAAGTACGGATATGATAATGCAACAGCATACGCAGAAAGTTTTCAAAGCAGAGTAAACGATGCTCTCGGAAAGCTGTCTGGTTTAAAAGTTAATGTTCAAGGCGGTTTGCTTGAAGAAAGCGGAGCAAAGAACTTAGGACTTAACATACAAGAAGTAACACAGTATGCTTCACAGTTAGCTTCTGTTACTAATTCGTTAGGACAGACAGGCGAAGCAACAACGGCTATAACAAAGTCAATGACAATGCTTGCGGGCGATATAAGCTCACTTTTCAATGTGGACTATTCAACAGTAGCACAGAACTTACAAAGCGGTTTAATCGGACAATCGAGGGCATTGTACAAGTATGGTATTGATATTACCAATGCTACATTAGCGACGTATGCTTACAACTTAGGCATTTCTAAGTCGGTGTCTGAAATGACACAGATGGAAAAACAACAGTTAAGAGTGTTAGCGATATTAGACCAATCAAAAGTATCTTGGGGTGATTTAGCTAATAGACGGAAGAAAGTTAATGATATAGCTTATCTTCCAAGTGTTGCATAAGAATAGAAATATCTTATGGCAATCGGGCAAAATCGGCGAAGGCTAAAGTTTTCAACTATGCTAATACCGAGATAACTCAATAGATTACGAACAGGCTATTGAGTATCGTAACGAGTAGGAATTGAATAAATATAATATTCCCAAGAGTGTCCGACACTACTGCATATAGGGCAGTATGAGGTGGAAGTGGCTACCACCAAACCAAACGCAAAAACGTGGGTGATAATGTACTCTGAACTTATAGGAAACTATAAGAAGTATAGGATAAAGAGCCTATACGATAACAAATTTGACAATCAACTCCCCAAGTAATATGTTACGCCAGTTCAGTAACAATATGAAAGAGGTAGGAATGGTAGCAGGACAGCTATTTATCCCAATTCTTTCAAAGGTTATGCCGATAGTAAACGGAGTAACTATTGTAATCAAAAGATTATTAGTCAATCTTGCTTCTTTAATGGGCGTTAAGATTGACTTTGAAAGCTTCGGACAAAGTGGCTATAAAGACACATCAGATGGCTTAGAAGATATTTCAAACGGCTACCAAGATGTAGCTGATTCAGCTAAGAAAGCTACATTATCCCTTATGGGATTTGATGAAATAAATAAATTACAGGACGATACAAGCTCAAGCAAGGGTTCAAGCGGCGGTGGCGGTAGCACTATTGATTTGACAGATGATATTGCTAAAGCGGCGGCAGAATATGAAGCGGCGTGGAATAAAGCATTTGCCAATATGGAAAATTCGGCAGTTGCTTGGGCTGATAGAATAGAAAAAGCCATAAAAAAGGGTGACTGGTACGGAATAGGTACTTACGCAGGCAAACAAATAAACAAAGGGATAAATGCTTTTCCTTGGAAAAAAACAGGAGAAGCAATTACAGAAGCTATTTGCAATGTTTTGGATTTTGCAGATGGATTTGTTAGTTCTGTTGATTGGGAACAATTAGGAAGAAATATAATAAAGTTTATTGAAGGTATAGATTTAGGAAAAGGAACTGTAAAAATTTTGGACCTAGCAATTGACTTAGGAGTATCAGCAATAAAATTAATATGGGGTGCTTACCAGGAGATATACGACAAATGGGGAATTGCAGGAATTTTGGCTTCTTTGGTTATTCCGGGCGGAATTCTTACACTTAAATTTATTACGGAATTTTCAGCAAGCATAGATGATAGTAAATATGTAAAAAAAGCAAAAGATGGCATAGAAAATATAAAAATAGCTGCACAAGAAAAATGGAATGAAATTACAGATTGGTGGAATAATACAGCAATCGTAAATTGGTGGAATAATGATGTTATGCCTTGGTTTACTAAAGCGAAGTGGCAGTCACTTGGAGATAATACAAAAGATAGCTTGCAAGATAGCTGGACTTCTTTTAATAACTGGTGGAGTAGTACAGGAATATACAACTGGTGGAACAATAGCGTAGCACCTTATTTTACAAAAGCAAAATGGCAATCTCTTGGAGATAACGCAAAGGGCAGCTTAACTGATAGCTGGACTTCGTTCAATAATTGGTGGAGTGGCACAGGTATATATAATTGGTGGAATAATGATGTTACGTCTTGGTTTGCTAAAGATAAATGGAACAACTTGGGTGATAATTTCAAGTCAAGTCTACAAGATAAATGGTCTGATTTTTCTTCTTGGTGGAGCACAACCGGAATTTACAATTGGTGGAATAATCACGTAGCACCTTACTTTACGGCAGATAGATGGCGTGATATGGCAGATGGAATAAGAGTAGGCATACAAGATAAGTGGAATAATGTAGTTAATTGGTGGGATAGCAAACCATCCCTTAGTGAAATTTCAGTAGCCGTTGAGAACTTTTTTTATAAAGTAAGAGATATGTGGTATAATTTCAAAGATTGGTGGGACAACTTAGGACTTAGCTTTCCACATATAAAAACGCCACATTTCGATATTGATGGCGAATTTAGTCTTGTGCCACCTCAAGTGCCCAAGATAAGTGTTGATTGGTATGCAAATGGCGGCTTTCCAAACAAAGGACAGTTATTCGTTGCTAATGAAGTAGCACCCGAAATGGTTGGTACTATGGACGGAAGAACAGCAGTAGCCAATCAACAAGAAATTACAACAGGTATTGCTAATGCAGTTTATCCAGCAGTATACAATGCGGTTGTAGCGGCTATGTCAGAAGCCAACAACAACGTTAATATAACACTACAAGGTGACGCTGATAAATTGTTTACAATGGTACAGGATAAAGCTAATAACTACACTAATATGACAGGGCAAGCAGCATTCCCTTATTAATTGACAAATAAATAATAAAAGAATATATTTAAAGTACTAAAGATAAGGGGGAATGTATATGTTAAAAAAAGGCTTATATAAAATGCTGGAAGTATTAGGAATAAAGAAAAAACAGCAACCACAAATTCAACGCCCACTAAATCCTAACTTTAAAGGAGTGTACAGAGCGACAGAAAACGGCTTAGTTGAAGTATATTGTCCAAGATGTAGCAGTTGGGACTGCTCTCACACACAGATTACAACAACTGTACCACAGAAAACTAAGACAAGATATACCGTTAATTTGAATCCGTTTAGACCGTTTACGCTGGTTAATAAGAAAGAGAAGATTAAGCAACAGGGCGGAACTTATTCACAACATAGGTTTGTGTGTAACAGATGTGGGCTGATTTTTTGGTAATACATGATTTTAATGGAGCGTATCTTTTCGGTGCGTTCCATTTTTTATTTAAAAGTGCTTGACAATTATTGCAAGGGCAGTTATTATAATAGCATAAATATTGCAAGGGCAATAATTGAAAGGAGTGATTATTATTAGTCCAGCAGGAAGACCACATAAGGAAAACCCTAGAAATGTTAATCTTAATATCAGAATAACAAAAGATGAAGCTAATCGTATTCAGAAATGTGCTGATGAATTGAAATTAACAAGAACCGACACCATTATGAAAGGTATAGGGTTAGTAGAAAAAGAACTTAAAGACAACAAAAAAGAGTAGCAACAAGTCGGTCAAAACTTTTAGTTGCTACTCAAACCACCAATCCGAAAGGAATTGATAAATCTATCATATCAGTTTCTTTCGGAAAATTCAAGAATATTTTCGGAGGAAAAACAAATGAGTAATGTAGAAATCGTAACAAATATTGACATAGCGTCAGAAATTGCACACGCAACAGTAACAGAAGTTTTAGCAAATATGGAAAACGAAAGAGTTTCATATGTTCTTATGGGAGTTTTGCAGCAGATAGAAACCATTCAGGACAATGTTAATAATTTTGATTTAAAGGGACAGGACAAGTCTGCAAAGGAAGTGGCATAATATTATTGCGTGAGGCATTGTGGGCATATACTCCCACTACGCAATAAGTTCTGTTTTGAGCAAATGATAAATTTGTAGGAGGTAAAATAATGAGTTATAATAATCCAACTACAAAAGATGACACTCACAATGAGATTAAGGCACCAATGAACACTAAGAATATTTGCGGCGTAGACTGCTATGAGCAGAATGGCGTTGCTTACTTAAGATTGGAAAATGTTGCTAGAGGACTTGGGTTCACAAGAATAGCCGCAAGTGGTAACAAAGTAATCATGTGGAGCAGAGTTGAGAAATACTTGGAAGATTTAGGCGTACACACTTGTGCGCACGAAGATTTTATCCCAGAAAACATCTTCTACCGACTAGCAATGAAAGCCAAAAACGAAACAGCAGAGAAATTTCAAGCATTAGTAGCTGATGAGATTATTCCGTCAATTCGCAAGAATGGAATATATGCTACTGATAATGTTATTGATGAAATACTGAATAATCCAGACTTTGGAATAGAATTATTAACAAAGTTAAAAAAAGAAAGGCAAGCAAGAGTTGAAGCAGAAAGAAAGAACGCTATCTTAACACACGTCAATAAAACATATACAATGACAGAGATTGCTAAAGAGCTGAACTTAAATTCTGCTATTCAACTTAACAAGTTGCTTGCTGATAGAAAAATTCAGTACAATGTCAATGGAACTTGGGTTCTTTACTCACCATACAGCAGTATGGGATATGAGGAAATTAAACAAGAAATTCTTGACAGCGGTAAAGTAATCTATCATAGACGAATTACCCAACTTGGAAGAGAATTTATACTGCAATTATTCAATAATGTTGCATAAGTTCTCTTGTGAGATATAATAGCTCAAACAGAAAGAAAATTCAATAGCTGTAAGAAATTTACAGCTATAAAAAAACAGAACAAGTTGAATAGACCTGTTCTGATTAGCACATATGAGTACATATAAGTTGCTCACGTCAATAATAACAAATAAATAGCAAAATGACAAGGACATTTCACTTAATCGTGAGGTGTCCTTTTTGTGTGCTTAGAAAGTGAGGTTTTACTATGAATTTTATACAATACATAAAGCAAGCGTGGAAAGCTGGCACTAGCGGCGGCACTCCATTAAGTCCAGATAGACTTAACCATATGGAAGATGGAATTAAGAGTAATAATGATATGATAAGTGAACTAAACAGCAATATAGCTAATAGTGACATTGAGGGAATATTTAATTACCTAGGTCTTGAATTAATCATATACCACAAATTGGGCATATGTTACCTGCATTCCAGCGGCAGATTAACTCAAGCATTTCCAAAAGAATGGACCACAATTGGTGAAATAAGCAATATAAATTACAAAGGTTATGGACACTTAGCCGCTAATACTAGTGGAAAAATAATAAAATTTGCATATATAAATGGAACTCTAAGTGCATATGCACCAAGTTCAACAAATGCGATTGAATATGTACAAGACAGTTGCGTACTTATCTGAATTAACTATTTACCAATTTTTAATTATTAAACTTTAGGGTAATCAGAAAAAAATAAATTATAAAGCTGTACACAATAAAATTTCCACATAGCCATTAAAGTATGTGTTACTACCTGCCCACCCACCAACTTGGCATATATGTCCATCTGATATACCAACCATTGTGTAAGTAATACCAGCATTTCTTCCTAAGTGTTGCCCACATATACCTATTGCTTTATAGCCGGTAGGTAGCGTGAATTCCTTTTCTATTAGGAACGGCTTGTTAGCTTCAATTACTGCATTATCGTAACTAACCTTGATTACTTTAAATAAATTATAAGAATTGCTGTTTAGCTTGCTTATCATATCGTTATTATTCTTAATTCCATCTTCCATATGGTTAAGTCTGTCTGGGCTTATTGAAGTAAATATATAGAAAAGAGGTGATTGAATGATAAGCGCTGTAATTATCGAGGGAGTAACATTCCCAGTAGCATATAACGGCTACACATACAGCAGAAATAAGATATGGTCTAAGAACACAGGAAGAAACGATTATGGAGAAATGGTAGGCACAATCGTGGCTATTAAAGACAAAGTAGAACTGCAATTACCGCCACTTACAGGCGAACAGGCATTGTTACTTGATAATGTGATTAGTGATGAAAATAACCCATTCCCGACAGCACAAGTCCTATTCTTAGGCGGTACACAAAAGGAAATGACAATATACACAGGAGATGTGACATATCCGTATCTCACAAGAGCAAAGAATGAGGATGGATTAATAGTCGGAGCAAAATTAAGCCTAATTCAGAAATAAGGAGATTAACTATGAAAATAACAGGAAATGAAGTTTTAGCACATTATGAAGCGCTTGCAAGTGTAGCACAGCTTAAAATGGGTGGCAGATTAGCAGTTGCCATTATGTCTAACATTAAGATGTTAGAGTCACACTTTAAGGCAGTCGTGGAAACGATAGAAAAGATACGCGAGGAAAATAAAGATAACAACGATAAGATAAAATCAGAACTTGAAGAACTAGGAGAACAGGAGATAGAAGTATCTGAATACACGAAAGTTGATATAAGTGCATTTGATAGTTGTGAAGCTATTGAGCCAGCTAACATTATCGCACTTAGCTTTATGATTAACGATTAATCAGCAGAAAGGAGCAATCCAATAAATGAAAAATATTAATTGGGGTGCGGATTTCAATTTGCTGTATGCAAGATATTACAGCAAATATTTAGTTGACGGAAAAGAATACAATCAGACACTTAATGAGTTTAAGTACAGCAACATAATCAATCCGAACAATAGCATTTCGATAGGTAATACTTGCAGTAGTAGTGTTACCTTTTCTATTTATAATCCAGAAATCACGCTTGAAAATAAGGATATAACCATTTTTGAGGGTGTTAAGGGCGATAGCGGCATTGAGTATGTACAGACAGGCATATTTACTGTAACTAAAGAAGAAAGTAACGGCGAATACACTAAGTACACAGCTTATGACAAGATGTACAAAGCTGAAAAAGGGTACTTCTCTAAATTAACTTATCCTAGTACAGACAAGGCTATTTTAGAGGAGATTTGCATAAAATTAGGCATAAAGTTAGCAACTAGCATAACAAACACACATACAATTACAGATAAGCCACAAGGCTATACAATGCGTGAAATGATAGGTTATATGGCTATGCTACAAGGTGGAAATGCGGCTATTAATTCTGACGGAAACCTTGAAATAAAGTGGTACAAAGATAGCGGTTATGTGCTTGACGGACATCAATACTATCAGCAAGGGGTTACTTTTACCACTAGCAAAGATTTTACGATAAGAAAGCTGACTTGTAACAATACAAAGTCTGGTGATAAGGAAACTAGCACAATCACTAGCGGCAGTGGTACAACTGGACTTAGCTTTGCTAATCCATTTATGACACAAGCTAACTTAAATGAGATTTATAAAAAGATAGGCGGCTTTCAGTTTAGACCGCTTACAGTTAAGTTTGTCGGTGACTGGCGGCTTGAAGTAGGTGACATTATAACTGTCAACAAAGGTGGCGTTGACTACAAAGTGCCTATAATGCAGATAACACACGAATGTGATGGCGGCTTAATGGACACAGTTACATCTATCGGACAATCTGACACAGAAAACAGTAATATTGCTAGCGGTCCGATAACAAAGCAAATGGAACGATACTACGCTGATTTAGTCTTAATCAACAAGGCAGTTATCGAAAATGCCGATATAACTAGTGCTAATATTGAGAGTTTAAAAGCACATCAAGCGTATATCGACCAATTAAAGGCTAATAAGATTGAAGCTATTACAGCAGATATTGTTAATTTGACAGCAAGTAAAGCTACAATTAATGAAGCTAATATCGCTAAGTTACAAGCAGATTATGCACAGGTAGGCGTGTTAAATGCAGATGTAGCAGACATTAAGACCTTAATGTTTGGTTCTGCGACAGGTAAAAGTTTAACAACAGAATTCGCTAATGCAGTTGTAAGTGTTATCGGCAATGCACAGATTAAAGACGCTATGATTGACAGCATAGCTGCAAGCAAGATTACAGCACTTGACCTTAACACGACTAAATTTAAGGTTCATAGTGAAAATGGAATGTCTTATTGGCAAGACAATACAATTATCATCAAAGATACTGACAGAATAAGAGTTCAAATAGGTAAAGACGCTAATTCGGACTACAATATGTATGTCTGGGATAAAGCTGGCAATCTTATGTTTGATGCCTTAGGACTTACTGAAAAAGGTGTTACGAGGAAAGTTGTTCGTGATGATGTTGTTCAAGATAATGCTAATATCAATGCAAGCAAGCTGGATATTGAAACACTATTTAGTGTTATCAATAACGATAACACCCATACACTTAAGAGCAATAAAATTTATCTGGACAACGAGGGACAGACACTTAATGTCATTATGCAAGCTATAACAAGTGGTGCTGGCAAAGATTATACTCAATGGGGCGGTATGATGAAAGTTGCTAGTGATTTTATCACTAACAAGTTGTGGTGGACTAGCAATGTTGATACTGAAAGCATTCAGACTAAGTTTTCTACTGTTAATCAGAAGCTAGATAGCTACGAAATAACATTATCTGACTTATACCAACAAACGAACGATAATTTTATGGTGTATACAGTAACAGCAACGCCTACAAAAGATAATTATCCAGCCGTTGACTGGTTCATATCCATATATCCGTCAGACGATTTATTTCCAAGTGATAATCTTACTTGGACTTACAGCAATGATGAATATGCTAAACATCGCGGAGCGATAGCATACAACGAAACAGCTCAAAAAACTTGGCGTTGGGCTAAAGATGATAAAGGTAATTGGGGTTGGAAAGAGGTATCTAACACACAATTAGCTTATATGCTTAATCAAAACGCTAGTCTTAAGATTAATCTTAATAGCATATCAACAGAATTAACACAGACAAAGAAAAATCTGACAGATAATTATAGTACAACAACTACTATGATTAACAAAATTACGCAGGAAATTAATGATAATGGTTCAAGTATTAGTTTGGCGCTTAGTGGAACTTACGCTAAGTCAAGCGATTTAGAAAGTTATGCAACTAAAACAAGCCTTGATTTATATATCAAAAAAGACCCTAAAACAGGCGAGCTTAAGAGTGCTATCGAAGCTATTGCAGATACAATAAATATTACTGCAAGGGGTGGGCTTAATTTAAGTGGCAACAGGTTTACATTAAACAGCACGAACGCCAGCATTACAGCAGACGGAACTATAACTTGTAGCAATCTGATTGCCAACGGCGGAAACGTTGGCGGCTGGAAAGTGTCTAAAGATTCAATAAGTACAATATTTAAGCAGAATAATGACTTATTCAGAATTGCATTACAAATACCTGGTGATATTACACCATATGTTTTTTCGGTTTTTCACGGAACTGAAGATGAGGGATACAGCAAAAGTCCTAATTTTTATATAAGTCAAACTGGTAAACTATATGCAACTAACGCACAAATTACAGGAAGCGGCTATTTTTCGTCTGGCACGATTGGAGGCTGGGACATCAGCAAGTCTTCTATCTATAAAGATTACGGCAAATATAGAACTTATATACAGGCACCCGCTAATTCCGAAGCTTGGACATTCTCTTGCCAAGAAGAAAGAGATGGGGCATATTATGGTAATTGGTACGTTCGTGCGGATGGATATATGTATGCTTCTAAAGGTCAAATTGGCAATTTCTCAATTGATAATGGTATATTGTCGACATATCAAAATAATGGAATTAAAGGAATGTCGATAGACCAAAATTACATTAAATTCTATTCTTGGGTCGACGATTACGAAAATTATGTAGGTTCGATAACTACAACAAGATATTATACTAGCAATAATGAAGTAAGAAGAGCTTTAGTGCTAAATGCAGATTATGGAGATGTTGTCGGAATAAATTGTACAAAAGAGAAAACAGAAAATACGGAATACGAATTCGTTATAAGAATAAACAACGATTTAAACAAATCATTAGAGTTTTTTTCGCCCAATATTTCGATGAATGGCGGTTATCAAGATAACGTAAAAAAACCAACGACACTTACAGTATATTGCTATAATCCAAATTCGGGAAAAGACACACAAAATGTCAGAATTACAAATACAGAGGACAGACACTACGAGAACTGCGAACTGTCAGTATATGGAAGTGCATACATAGGATATGATTTGCGATGTTTCGGGTCAATTTATGGAACAATTGCTTCTGATTCAGACGAGAACGTAAAAAAAGATGTTCATTTATTGAATTCAGAAGACTCTTCTGAATTTATCTACAATTTAAAACCTTGCGAATTTAAAATGATTAACGGTACTTCTAATCGCTATCATCACGGATTTATTGCACAGCAGGTTAAAGAAACTATGAAAGATGACTGGGGATTATTTATCGATAAAAAGATTAATAATGATAACTACGAAACACAAGTCTCAGACGAAAACGGAAATACAACTAAAGAGCTAACAGCAAGATACGCATTACGCTATGATGAATTAATAGCGGATATAGTTGCGACTGTACAATCGCAGAATATGCGTATTAAAAAATTGGAAAAGCAATTAAGCAATTAAGGACATCTTCGGGTGTCCTTTTTTAATGCGAATTAGGAGGTAAAACACAATGTTAGACATCAACTCATCAATTCAGAAGAACGGAACATTATCCGTTCAAAACTCAGATGGAGCACTTAAACAGGTAGCTTATCTGTCAGCTACAATCAGCGAAAGCGGCACAGTTAGTATGTCAGCTAGCTTCAATGATTTTGCGGCATACTTGGCGAATGATATAGCACTAGACAGCGAGCTTAAGAGCTTTCTTGATGGCGTTAAAAATACTTACAAGGCAACATACAGCACAGAAGATAACACAGTTAGTTCAGATGCAACAGGAACAGTAGAAAGTGAGGTATTTTAATTATGATTAAATGTGGAGATTTTTCAGCGTGGAATGGTGTAGTTGACTGGAACAGAGTTAAGGCGGCAGGACTTACTCACGCAGTCCTAAAGGTAATCAATAAACAGCTTGAACCAGATGAGCAATTTGAAAATAACTGGCGTGGTTGCCAGCTCTCTGGCGTGCATATTTGCGGTGTATACAACTATGTTTACACACCGACAGTAGAAGAAGCTATTGCGGCGGCTAAGAGAGTGCTTGAAGTGCTTGACGGACGTAAGGTAACTGTCTGGATGGACGTTGAAGATACTTGTATGCGAAACTTAGGTTCAGAGCTTATCGACATTATCAAGGCTTACAAAGAGGTTATTGAGGGTGCAGGATATGACTTTGGCGTATATACTGGCTTATCATTCTATGGTAGTTACATCAAGCCCTATACAGACCCTAGCGACTTAGATTGTCCGTTCTGGATAGCACGTTACTACTTAGGCTATGATGAAATGCAGTTAAATGATGATGTTAACACAGACAAGACACCTAACATTGACCATTACCTTGCAGGTTGGCAGTACACATCAAGCGGCGTTGTTGACGGAGTAGACGGAGTTTGCGACTTATCAGAATTCTATGGCTTTCATAATGAAGAAGATAATACAGAAGATAACAGCGAAGAAGATAACACAGAGGATAGCACAGATGAACACGTATATGCTACATACGCCGCTTATACCGATAGATGGTGGGGTGAAGTAGAAGATAGAGAAGATTGGGCTGGTGCAGGTGACAATAAAGCTATCACAGCACTTATTATCAAGGTTAGCAGAGGTTCAGTTAAGTACAGAGTTCATACACTTAATGGTGATTGGCTTCCTTATGTTACTGGCTTTGATTATGATGATTTTGAGAATGGCTTTGCAGGTGACCAGCGTACACCAATAGATGCCGTAGAAATCATCTACTACACACCAGAGGGTGAGCCTTGGAAGTATGCAAAGTATATGGTATCTGTATTCAACAACCGCAACTTCTATCCAGAGCAGATAGATGATGAAACATCGAACGGAATGGACGGATATGCAGGTGTTATGGGTAATGCAATCGATAAGTTCCAGTTAGTTGTCGAATAAAGTCGAAATAACACGACCGAAAGTATTTGAAATATACTAACGATAAATGTATAATAAACTTGTCTTTGAGAAAAGACCCTTAAACATTATCAAGTTCTGGCAGGCGATATTGTTTGATTGGCGTTGGCAATATCGCCGCTACACTTGACACTATAGAACGTGTGTTCTATAATAATCGTATCGCTATCAAACGTGCAAGGGCAAGAGAGGGGAGTGCAGGTTTATGAGTAATGAGGAATACAGGCGAATAATAATAGAAACAGTCAATAACTGTAATAATAAAAGATTTTTAAAGTTTTTATATGAATTAATTATATCATTCAAAAAGAAATGGGGCATTTAATGCCCCTCTTTCTCATACCAATAGGCTATATTGTCAAATATAGTTTGTTGATGTTCTTTATTAAGCTTCATTAACTTCTTAACACTATCCAACATTTTCTTATCTGACATTAAGTCGGGAATGATATCAGCATTATCAGTAGATAAATTATCTTCCCACCCCATTAAATATGATGGAGAAATATCAAGAATCTGTGCAGCAATCTGAATTTTATCACTTGGTATGTTTGTTACGGCATTGTTTTCATACTTATATAATGTCTGTTTAGAAACGCCCATCTTTTTAGCCAACTCTACTTGTGACATATTGTTAAGCTCTCTTTGTTCCTTAATCCTATCTCCAACAGTTTTAATCATTAGTGTTTCCTCCTTTCCTATCGGTAACTTGATTATAGCACAAAAAAGTTACAAGTCAAGAAAAAAATAACTTGACAAGTTACTTTTGCGGTGTATAATAAGAGTAACTTCAAAAGTTACGAAGTTGGAAAGGAGATGAGAAGATGGTTGATACAAATAAGCTTCGTGGGATTATTGCTGAAAACGGAAAAACGCAGACAGAAGTTGCACAAATGATAGGTGTAACACCCAAGACTTTCTATTTACGAATGCACAAGGGCGTTTTTGGCAGTAACGAAATTCAGATTATGATTGATAATTTGAATATTGAAAATCCTATGGAGATTTTTTTTGCAAAGAAAGTAACTTCACAAGTTACTGGAAAGGAGTAAGAATGAGTAAAATTAAAAAATGTGTAAGCATATTTTTGAATAAGCATTTTGTGAAATGGAAATTTTTACAGAGTACATTTGTTATTCCATTTCAAAAAAATGGGAAGATGTATTTGCATATTTCACAGGTTTGTGAAAACGGAACAAGAGTTATAAAAAGAACTTTCCTCATTGAGCATTTGGTTGATGATAACTTGGCGGTTACGAACCAAACACTCGCAGAGGAAGAAAGAGTGTTTAAAAACCCTACATTATTTTAATCCATGTAGTATATCCACACTCATCGCACTCTGGTAATGTTTCACCACGATGTTTTATAGAAACAATTCCGTTGTCGTTTTCGTTACCACACTGCATACATACATATGTACCACAGTTTACAGTGTCGTATGTACTAAATGTTTCAGAGTAATGATTATCCATATTTTCACCTCTTTTCTCAATAGAATAAGAGGATTATATCACAAATTACAGATTGAGAGGTAATAACAATGAATGAAGTTCAGATTGATTTATTAAAAAACTATATACTTGAGGATTTAGAAAAAGCAAGAAAAAGCGACATATCTGCAAAAGAAAAGGCAGAATTAGAAATTTCAGCTTTAAGAGCACTTGTAGAGCTAGAAAACAGTCCGGTAGCCGCAAGAATTGACAAGGCTTATGAAGCTTTTACGACACAGCAGAATAAAATAGATATTAATAAAAATTTTTATGATAAGGTTACTGAATATTGCAACGAAAAGAAAATGCCAATATCAGTATTTGAGAAAATGTGCAGCATTGGTAATGGAACGTGTGGTCGTTGGAAAGATAGTATGTCATCTCCAACATTAACTACTATACAGAAGATTGCAGAAGCAACAAAAATTCCGATTGAAAAATGGGTTAGATAAGAAAGGGTATATTTATGGAGTTACAGATTTTTAGCAATTCAGAGTTTGGAGAAATCCGAACCATTACTAAAGATGATGAACCTATGTTCTGCTTGGCTGATGTGTGCAAGGCATTGGAAATATCAAATGTAGGAAATGTTAAGCAGAGGTTATCTGAAAAGGGTATCCATACTGCGGATACCCTTACAAAGGGTGGAATGCAGAAGATGATATTTATTAGCGAGGCTAATCTTTACAAGACAATCTTTCAGAGCCGTAAAGAAAGTGCAGAGAGATTTACAGATTGGGTTACAGGAGAGGTACTTCCGTCAATCAGAAAGACAGGCAGTTATCAGAAAAAGTTATCCCCACAGGAAATGATGAGAATACAGCTAGGTATGTTAGATGATGTGTCAGACAGAGTGTCTAAGTTGGAAAATACAATGAACATTGATTACGGACAGCAGAAAGTGCTTAATGACTTAGTATCAGCAAGGGTAATAAAAATCTTAGGCGGTAAAAACAGTAACGCTTACAAGGAAATAAGCAGAAAAGTATTTGCAGAAATTAATCACGATTACAAGGATTATTTCAATGTTAATTCAAGAGCCAACACACCAAGGCTTAAGAATGAACAGGCAGTTGAATATATTAAAAACTGGATGCCAAGCACTAACACAATGATGTTAATAAAAGATTGCAATGCACAGATAAACTTAGAGAACTGATGATTAAGCGGAGGATTGTTTTATGGAAAAGGAAATACAGGCAACACCACAATATAGCATATCAGTAGAAGAACTGATTGCGGAAAGAAATAAGTTAGAAGTCTCTATTGCAGCATACAAGAAAGCTAAGAGAGACAGCAAGATAGCTGAATATTTATGGATGTTATCAGCAATATTATTTATTGTGTCAATGATATTTCAGCTCATTAATTAGAAAGGAGTTTTAGCAGATTGATATTTATTATTTCTGAAAAAGGCGAAAGAGAGCAGATTAATGAGGTAGAAAAGCTTGAAATCCTGGCACATATTGGCAGAAGAACAAGTTACCTCTTAGGAAGAAATAAACATTGTGAGCCATTAAGGAGCATAGTTACAAGAGATATTTTAGGGCAGTTAAAGCACGAATACGGGTGTGGTTTGAGTGAACTGAAAAAGAAGTACATAGCAGACACTCACGATTATATCGACTGCTACGAACTGCCTATGATAATGAAAGAGAGATATAAGCTATGATACAGGGGTTTATGTTGGGTGTTGTTGTCGGAATGATACTAGAAACTATATGTATTGTAGTTACAACATTAAAGATTAAAGCAAAAGAAAGGAAAGAACAATATGAAACAGGTAAACGAGAAAGTAATAACAGTACAGGATTACATTGATATGTACGAGAAAAAGGATATGTATACAGTTATTGACGGCGGTAAGGTTGTTGGATTTGTAGAAAAAGAGAAGGAGAACTAAAGATGAAAGAGAGAAATAACAATATTACAGCTTTTGGGTTAGTTGCAGAAGAGCCAGTTTTCAATCACGAATCAAACGGAGAGGACTTTTATAAGACTTTTATAACAGTTAGAAGAACTAGCGGAACTTTTGATACGCTGCCAGTTGTTATATCTGACAGAATTATTGATATGAAAGAAATTAAAGTAGGCGATTGCGTGATGATTACAGGACAGGTAAGAAGTCATAACCTGCACATAGGAGAAAAAAGTAAGTTAGAGCTTTTTATCTTTACTGAAAATATAGAGATATATGAAAACGAGGAAGAACTACCTTTTAATAATGATGTAGTTCTTAGAGGTTTTATTTGCAAAGAACCTATATACAGGGTAACGCCACTTGGAAGAGAAATAACAGATGTTCTCATAGCTATTAACAGAGCATATGGCAAGTCTGACTATATACCTTGCATAACTTGGGGCAGAACAGCTAAGTTTGTCGGTCACTTGCCAGTAGGAACACATATAGAAATGACAGGTAGATTCCAGTCAAGACCTTATACAAAGAAGATAAGCGAAGATGAAGTTGAAAACAGAGCAGCTTACGAGGTATCAGTAGGCAGAGTTGAGATTATAGAAGAAAAGGAGAATGCTGATGAATAGTGATATTACAGTTTCAGAATTAGCTAGTATGGCAGCAAACAATGAAAAGCGTTGCCAAGTATGGCATCCAGTTCAAGGCGTTATCTTTGACGGCACATTTGATGAACTTGACAGACGGCATTATCTTGCGGATAAGACAGTTGATAACTTCTCAATAGAAGATGATGTATTCATTATGAATATATAAATAAGGAAAGGATATGTTTATGGAAAGAGCAGTTTTAAAAAAGGTAGTACTTGAAAACTTTATGTGCTATGCACACGCAGAATTTGATTTTTACGCCATTACAAAGATTATGGCTAAGAATGGCAAGGGCAAGTCAACTATTGCCACAGCTTATCTGTGGTGCTTGTTTAATTGTGATTATGAATTAAAGGATAATCCAGTTGTAAGACGAGAGGTTGATGGAAAGTCCGTTGATGATATGGACACAAGCGTTGAACTTACACTTGATGTTGACGGAAAAGAAATAACTATGAAGAAAGTACAGAAGCGTACTTACAGCAAAGATGGCAGCAGTTATAAGGACGATAACAAGTACTTTATTAATGATGTGCCTAAGACATTAAAGGACTTCAATGCGTACCTTGATGTTGATATGAATGTATTTAAGATGTGCAGCAATGTAAATGCTTTTCTTAATCAGAAACCGGCTGAAATGAGAGAATGCTTATTTGGTTTAGTAGGAGATGTTACAGGCCTTGAAATAGCTTCACAGAAAGCCGAATTAGCTGAATTAGTTCCTTTATTGGAGAAATATACGACAGAAGAATTATCCGCTATGAATAAGGCTACCAAGACCAAGATTACAAAGGATTTGCCTATTCTTGACGGACAGATTAAGGAAAAGGAAAGAGATATTCAGCTTAAACAGGCTATTGAAGTATCTGACCTTGAATTACAGAAGAACAGCCTTAAAGAACAGATTGCTGATTGCGTGGCAAAACAGACTGACAATGACAAGCTGATGGCTGAATATGACAAAGCTAGTTCAGATGTCCTTAACTTGAAGTTTGAACTTAGTGATATGTCACGCAAAGCTAATGAAGAAAATATCAAGGCTAGGAGAAAACTTGAATCACAGATTAGTAACCTTAATTATGTGATTGAGGATAGCAAGAAGTCAATCAGCAACGCAGAAGATGTTGTTAGTTTTGATAAGGACAAGATAGCTGAATATCAGAAAACACTTGATGATAGCAGAACCGAATGGAAAGCTGAAAAAGAGCGTGTATTTGACGAGAATAATCTTATTTGCCCTTATTGTAAACAGGAATACCCAGAGGAAAAGAAAGAGAAACTAAAGGCAGATTTTAAGGCACATAAAGAAACTGAACTTAGCAGAATTACCGATAAGGGCAACACAGCTAAGAAAATGCTTGATGAAATCAAAGGATTGTTAGTTGAAGCTGAACAGGAATTGGCTGACAGAAAGCAGAAGTTAGAAAAACATTTAGTGGATTTAACAGACCTTGAAAAGCAGTTATCAGAACTTCCGCAGGAAATTGATGTAACAGCCACAGAAGAATACAAGGCACTTGAACAGAAGATTGCAGAAAAAGAACAGGCTATGCACAAGGCTAATGATATTTCAACAGTTAAGGCAGAATTAAAGGTACAGGAAACAGCTTTAAGGCAGCAGTTAGCAGAATGTGAAAGCCAGATTGCAAAGTCTGATACGGCAGCAGACGAACAGCGACTTGAAGAATTAAAGCAGACAAGGATTGATTCTGAACAGAATAAAACTAATGCGGAGAAAATCCTTGACTTACTTGATGAACTGGATAAGGCAAAGAACGAAGCCTTAACAGAAGCGGTAAACAGTCATTTTGGGTTAGTTAAGTGGCAGTTGTTTACTTATACAAAGTCTGGTGGTTACAAGAGCTGTTGTATACCTACTGTTGACGGAAAGAGTATTTTAACAACTATGTCTAACAAGGGTAACAGGATTTTAGGCAGAGTCGATATTTGCAGTTCAATTCAGAAGATTAGCGATATATCAGTGCCTATTATCTTAGATGATTCTGAAAGCCTTAGTACGGACAATCAGAAGAAAGTTGCTGAAATGGTAGATAGTCAGTTGATTATGCTGATTGTAAATGACAGTGAGAAATTAGAGATTATGGAGGGGATAATATGAAGCTCTATTTTTATAAAATAAATACAGATGAAAGATATGGAAAAGTAGGAATTGCAGTACAGGTTTGTGAAGCGGAAGAGAAACCTAAGACATACAAGTCTGCTGATAGAGTTTTTCCAAACTACTTAAGTATAGTAAGAAAAGATGAAGAAGGGCAGATATTGCATTTTGATTGTCTATTCCTTACAGAACCTAACTTTGAGTATGCCAAGGAGAAATTTAAGAAGCGGGCAGAATCAAGGGTTGCACAGGCAAAAGAAAAACTTGAAAGAGAAGAAATGGAATTGAAGATAGTCGAAGAAAGCGAGGAATAATTATGGCAGAGAATAATACGGCGGTTACAGAAACAAAAGAAGCTGAAAGCAGAGAGCTTGTAGCAAAGGATTTTACAGAGGGAATGGTTGTTAAAATTAAGCAGAAAGAGAAATTCGGCTTAACATTCCCTAAAGATTACAACTATACAAATGAGTTTATGTCAGCAATGCTGATATTGCAGGACACAGTAGATATGAATAAGAAGCCTGTATTACAGAGTTGCACAAGGGCAAGTATTGAGAATGCACTTGTTGAAATGGTTACGAACGGACTTTCAATGCAGAAGAAACAGTGCTACCCAGTTGCTTATGGCGGCAAGCTACAGTGTCAGAAGTCAGTGTATGGAAACACTTGTATAGCAAGGAGATTCGGACTTAAAGACATTAACGCAGCGGTCATTTATAAAGGGGATGTATTCAAGTACCACAAAGAGGACGCAAAAACAATTATTGATTGCCACGAACAGAGTTTTGAGAACATTGACAATGATAAGATTACCGGGGCTTATGCAGTGGCGATTATGGATGACGGAGAGAAGATAGCAGAGGTTATGACTATTGCACAGATTAAGCAGGCTTGGAAACAGGGATATGGCTACAAAGAGAATGGCAATGGCGCTCATCAGAAATTTGCTGACCAGATGGCTATGAAAACTGTTAAAAATAGGCTTCTTAAATATATCAATAATTCTCATAGTGGTAATGAAAATGAGGATTATGAGGAAATCAGCCACGATAAAATGCTTGAACAGGATGTTGCTTACGACATTGAACAGAACGCAAATAGCGTTGATTTTGAAGAAAGCGACATTATCGAGGGTACAGCCACAGAAGTAACCGAAGAGCAGACAGAAGATAGCACATTACCGCCATTCATGCAGGCAGAATAGGAGATTGAGTATGAGAGTAATTTCACAGGACGGAACGATGGATGTTCCATACGAAAATGTAGTCTTGTATCAAGATGAAAAAGAAATAATGTGTATATTTAGCGGGGTATATATCGGGAGAAAATTGGCACGATACTCCACCACAGAAAAGACTGAAAAGGCTATGGAAATGCTGAGGGAAGCATATGTCGGTATGCCTATCGTAATGCAGAATGTTGATATTTCAGACGATGTGGCAAAGGAATTTGAAAGATTAAAGAAGTGCGGTGTTATGGTGCAAACAGAAAATCAGCCGTCAAAAGTAGATTTTATCAACAATGCTGTTTTTCAGTTCCCACAGGATGATGAAATCGAGGTGTGAGTATGGCAAAACACACAATGCAGGAATTATACCAATGGCAGGCACTACCGCTGAATATCAAAGTCAGAATGACAGCGGAGAGAATAAGAAACTGGGTAAATGAATTTGGCGAAGATGGCGTGTATCTGTCATTTAGCGGTGGCAAGGATAGCACAGTTTTAGGACACATAATCAGAGAAGTTTGCGGATATAAAAATATCCCTTTTGTGTTCGTAGATGTTCCGACACAATATCCAGAGTTAAAGCAGTTTGCCAAGGCTTTTGATAATCTTGTGATTTTAAAACCAAAGATTTCATTCGCAGAAGTTTGTGAAAAGTATGGATTTCCAATGATTAGCAAGGAAGTGTCAAATTGTGTAAGTGGTGCGAGAAAATATGTTAAATACCTTGGCAGTCAAAAATCTAACAGCACAATCTTAACAGACAGACAGACAGACAGACAGACAGTTCCGTATGCTTGCTATATGGCAGACCTATTAGGAATAGACAGGAGAATAGACAAGCAGAACGAACAGTACAAAAGTTTGCAGATGGGGGTTATCCCTAGCGGTTCAGAATATAGGTCACGCAGATTGAATGGGGAATTGACAGATAGCAAAGGCAATTATAGTCAGTTTAATCAAGAGAAATATAAGTTCTTTCTTGACGCACCATTTGAGATAAGCGACTTATGTTGCGACATTATGAAGAAAAAGCCTGCACACGATTACGAAAAAGAAACAGGCAGAAAGCCGATTATAGCGACTATGGCAAGCGAAAGCGTTATGCGTACGCAGAAATGGCTACAGGACGGCTGTAATGCTTTTAATGTTACAAGACCGCATAGCAACCCTATGAGCTTTTGGACTGAACAGGATATATTGCTTTACATAAAAGAAAATAATCTGCCTATTTGTTCAGTTTATGGCGAAGTAGTCACAGATTATGAAGCTATGGGGCAATGCGAAAATCAGATGTCATTTGCTGATTTTGGGATTTTTGATAAGGAAAGACCATCGCTGAAAACAACAGGATGCCAAAGAACCGGCTGTGTACTATGCGGATTCGGATGTCACTTAGAGAAAGAGAGCAGATTTTTAAGGCTGAAAGAAACACATCCTAAATTCCATAATCTGCTATATATCTTGAAAAACAATGGTGTGACATACGCAGAAGCTATTGATTGGGTGAACGAACACGGAAATATGAATATTAAGTATTAAGGAAGTAATTTTATGAAGCTAAAATGTTTAGGCTCATCATCAGCCGGAAATTGCTATCTGCTAACTTCCAACAGCGGAGAAACACTTATCCTTGATTGTGGAATACCGATTAAGGAGATTAAAAAAGGCTTAGATTGGAATATTAAAGATGTTGTGGGTGTCTTATGCACCCATAAGCACCTTGACCACAGCAAGTCATTAAAAGATTTTGAAACTATGGGTATTCCCGTATGTAAGCCATACGAAACTTTACTTATGAATCAGTTTCTAGCAAATTCTTATTTTACTGTAAGAGCGTTTGACCTAACAACGATAGATGGAAGCTGGACGCATACAAATGCAGATGGAACACCTTGCCCGATATTCGGCTTTCTGATTACACACAACGAAATGGGAAGAATGCTTTACATAACCGATTGCGAGGTTGTCAAGTGGAAGTTTAAAGACATAAATCACATTCTCTTAGGTGTGAATTATGACAAGAATTTAATCGACAGAGACAACACAGGCAAAGCTAACCACGTTTTCAGAGGTCACTTATCCATTGACACAGCTTGCGATTTTGTTAAAGCGAATTATTCAGATAACTTGCAGAACGTCATAATGTGCCATTTATCAAGTGAAAATTCTGATAGAGATAGTTTCATCGAGAAAATGAAAAAAGTTGCTTGTGGGGCGAACGTAGATGTTGCGGAGCGTAACAAGGAATGGATTTTAAGGAAAGGAGATGAATGTCCGTTTTGATTAGTTTTACAAGTGGAAATTCAGATAATACAACAGAGGCAGTACATGGGCTTGATATTTTTACAAAGAATTGGTGTATGATGGCAATTATACAGATGAATATGTCAGGCATTTTTTCAACAAATTATCTGAATTAAGAAGTGGTATTGATAATGCTCACGCTGGCGACTGCCAGCACAACAGCAATTCAAGAGATAATGAGTTTTGTTGCAGATGTGATAGTAAAGTTTCAGAAAATGATGATACAAAAAACAAAGTTACATCTCTGGAAATTATTGTAAGGATGATAGACAACAAGCCATATTACGAAATCAAGTACAAAAAAGTCGGCGAATATTATTATCATATAGGTTACAGTTCATTCAATATTGATAATGTATTGAAATGGCGTGATGAGTGTTTTGAACTTGTGGAAAGTGATAGAGAGGAGTGAGAAAAGTGAAAATTTTAACAGTTAGTGATTTGATAAAAATTCTTGATACAAAAGAAAATAGATATGGTGCTACAGGAAAACCGAGAATGTTGGATTTATCTTTAAATGGCATTTTTGCTGGCAGTATTGAATCTGTAAAGCTAGATGGTTATGGAGATGGACTTATTACGGATGTGACGATGGAGATTACCTCATCTAAATTCACAACAACCAATGCCGACAGGATAAGGAATATGTCGGATGAAGAGTTGGCAGAATTTCTTGTCGGATTTAAAAACGCATTCGGGGAGGAATACGAAGGAGAAGCTAGTTGTATGGATTGGCTTCAATCAGAAGCGGAATAGGAGAGAATATGAAGTATATAAGTAATGCAAAATATGGAGAGCCAGTTGAAACAGGAACTATCTACAGAGGCGACAATAAAAGATTAGGTATATGTGTTCATACACTATGTGGTTGTGGAGAAACACTATATATGAATTGTCAGACACTAGGTATTGTGGATAGAAAATTAAACAGTACATCTATAATGAGTGCGATAAGCGAAGCTCAATTATTGGTGAAACGGGAGCTTGATTTACTTAGCAAGGAACTTAATTCTATATTGAACAGTGAGATAGAAATATCAAGGTATTAGAAAGTGAGGAAAAGTAATGAATCGTATAATTTTATGTGGAAGAGTTGTTAGAGAGCCAGAGATTAGATATTCACAGACAGTAAACGGAAGTATGGCAGTAGCAAGATACACATTAGCTGTTGACAGAGCTTTTAAGAAAGAGGGCGAACAGGCAGCAGACTTTATTAACTGTATCGCATTTGGCAAGAACGGAGAGTTTGCAGAGAAGTATTTACATCAAGGAACTAAGATAATTGTTGAGGGCAGATGGCAGACAGGCAACTACACTAACAAGGACGGACAGAAAGTCTACACTAATGATTGCGTTGTTGAAAGACACGAGTTCTGCGAAAGTCGTACTAATCAGCAGAGCAACAATAATGGAATTATGGGCGGTAATGCTAGTTCAGACAGCTTTATGTCAATTCCAGATGGTGTGGCTGACGAGGGATTACCATTTAATTAAAGAGGTGTGAGTATGACAGAAAATGAAGCAATCGAATTTATGAAAAGGTATTTAGATGCTGAGTGTTATACAGATAAATGCGTAAATGCACATATTATAGCAATCAAGTCACTTGAAATAATCAAGAAACTATCTGACCGCAAAATGACAACAGAAGTCCTTGAAAACTATATGCAGTTTGAAGATGAATGTGTTAAGAAAGGCTTTGCATTTAAGAGTGTGATTGAAGCTAGAGAGAAGCAGATAGCTAAGAAACCGACATATGAGGGCGATGGATATGCCCCAGACGGAACGCTTGTATATGATACTTGGATTTGCCCTTGTTGCGATAAGAGATATGAGGTTGATTATGATGATTATGATTACTGCCCGAGCTGTGGTCAAAAATTAGATTTAGATAGGAGTGATGAAGAATGAGATTGATTGACGCAGATAAATTATTAGAGCTGATAAAAGAACAGAAAGAACGAGAGATAGGAGCATACGCAAAAGGCGTAAATGCTGGTCTGAATACCGTAAAGAGTATTATCAATGATGAAACACAAACTCCAACTGCCTATGATGTGGATAAGGTTGTAGAGCAGTTGAAAACAGACTCTTCTGTAAGATTGTATGGAAGCGGCAACAGCAATAATTATCTTATTCCTCTTGAAAAGGCAATAGATATAGTAAAGGTAGGAGACAATATATGAGATTGATTGATGCAGATAAACTAATTGAGGATATTCACAAAAGAAATTATATCGATAAGGCTTTATCTGAAATACTTGAAACTATCATTAATGAACAACCAACGGCTTTTAGTATGGGGGCTAAACCTATTGATAATTTTATAAATCCTTTTGAAGCAAAGGCAGGTGGCAATTCTTGAGTTATCAGAACATAGCAAGAGTCAAGGCGATAGAGAAAAGTAATAGGCAAAGGCTACTAAAGATAAATCCACAACTTGATGACGAGAGCGGCATTTACTTTTTAACTAGAATTGACGAGAATGGCATTCCTTATTTTTACATCGGGCAAGCACTACACCTATCGCAGAGGATGTGTGGACACCTTGTAGGGTATCAGCACATAGATTTATCAATCAAGAAAAGAGGATTTTACAGTGAAGAAAATCCCTATGGCTGGAAACTTAATTTCATTCATTATCCAGCAAATGAGCTTGATAAATGGGAACAGTACTGGATTTTGGAGTACACCAAGAAAGGTTATCAGTGTAGATATAACAAGACAGCAGGCGGTCAAGGAGAGGGCAAGGAGAAGATAAATGAATTTAAACCCTCTAAAGGTTATCGTGACGGCATACAGCAAGGCAAAAAGGTGTTAGCAAGGCAATTATCCTCTATCGCTGAAAAGCACCTTAAAATCGAAATTAGAGACGATAAGGCCAATAATAAGGTGTCGCAGAAACAGTATGAGAAATTTATGGATTTATTGAAAGTGGGTGGTTCAGAATGAAGATTTTAAGCAAGAAGAAATACAACAAACTCATTGAAGATTTTGAGGAATTGCAGAAAAAGGTCGAGGAACTCAAAAGGATAAATGAGAGCATCGGAAAAAAGTTGGAAGATAATAAGACCGGTTGCAGGCTGAATAAAGGTAGTCAATTTTGCTTCGACTGTAAAAATTCTTACAGATACAGAACTTATATGGGAATGGGAGAAGTTGAACAGTGTGGTTGCTTGCTTGATGTGTCTTGCGAGAATTTTGAGAGGAAAGAAAGCGAGTGATTCAGAATGAAAAGAAATGATTGCATAGAGGTATTAGGTCACTTGAAAGAAAAGCTGAAAGAAAAAGATATAATTGCCGTACAGGATAGCGAAGATGATTATAAATGTCCTGTATGCGGTCAGATTTTTACAGGTGAAGATATTATTAAATACTCTTACAAGTGGTGCTATAACTGCGGCCAGAGAATAGATTTTGCTCTTCCGAGAAACAGATTTAATTAACTAAAAATCAAAGAAAGGAATGGGTTGTGCGCACATAAAACCGAGGTTTCCTTTTGGTAGATTTAGAATGTATAAAAAGAAGATTAAATGCGAGATATATCGTGATTCTATGCAGAATTACAAGAAATACGCAATACCCCCAGCACAGCTTATTATTGCTGATGTTCCTTACAATGTAGTAACTAATTTCTATGGAAGTAACCCTATGTGGTACAACGGTGGCGATAATAAGAACGGAGAGAGCAAACTTGCGAAGAAAGCAGCTTTCAATTCAGATTTTAATTTCAATCTGTATGAATACTTCCATTTTTGCTCAAAAATGTTGAAAAAAGAGGACGCAAAGCCTATCGCAAGGGGCAGAAGTAGTAACAGTCCTTGTATGATTGTATTTTGTTCATTTGAGCAGTTGTCAACATTGATTGCGGCGGCGAAGAAACACGGATTTGTTAATTACATACCGCTTGTATTCTGTAAAAATTACAGCCCACAGGTACTTAAAGCGAATATGCGTATCGTTGGTGCTACGGAATATGCACTCGTACTATACCGAAATAAGTTACCGAAATTCAGAAACGGCTTGCAGATTGATGAAAACGGAAAGAATATCAGAGGTACAGGGCATATGGTATTTAATTGGTTCAACTGGGAGAAAGACGGAAAAGACATACCAAAAATTCATCCAGCACAAAAGCCTGTAGCAGTCCTTAAAAAGCTGATTGAGATTTTTACAGACGAGGGAGATACTGTTATTGACCCTTGTTGCGGTAGCGGTAGCACGCTAAGAGCCGCCGCAGAACTTGGCAGAAGTGCATACGGATTCGAGATTGACAGAAACTTTTACGAGCGTGCAAAGAATGAAATGCTTGTATTTGAAAAGGACAGTCAAATGAATATAAGTGATTTTATAGGAGATACAGTATGAAAGACGAAACAAGGCAGGAAATACAGATTTTACTTGACCTACTTAAAGGCAGCCTTACAAGAAATGGTGTAAGTATGGCAACCGACAATAGTGGCAACTTGATGTTCTTTGATACGTCTGTCTATGTTAGAAGTAAAGGCAAGGAATTTGACGGATTCAGAGTTAATATTAACGATTTAGTGAAGTAATAATGTGGCAGAACTTGAAGAGGTAATTATGGCAGGCAATTTTATTAAAATTGACAGAAAAATTTTAAAGTGGGAATGGTGGAGTGATATTAATACATTCAGGCTTTTTATGTATATGTTGATAAGTGCCTATTGGAAAGACGGAAATTATAAAGGCAAGATAATTGAAAGAGGGTCCTTCCCCTCTTCAATATCTGAATTATCAAAAGAAACTAACTTGTCTGTAATGGAAATTCGTACCTCACTAAAACACTTACAATTAACAGGCGAAATAACAAGCAAAGCAACAAACAAATTCACGATATTTACTGTGGTTAACTACAATTTGTATCAAACGGATAACAAGCAAGATAACAAACAAATAACAAGCAAGATAACAAACAATCAACAAACAGATAACATTCTATTAACAAACTCTATATTAAAAGAAAGCAAGAATGAAAGAACAGAAGAAATTAAAGAAGATAAGAATATAAAAGAAAAAGATATTACTAACGTAATATCTAAAAAGAAAAGTTATTACCCAGATGATGAATTACTTGATGAAGCATTTAACGAGTATGTGACAATGCGTAAGAGAATTAAAAAACCTATATGCACTGACAAGGCATTGCATAGGGCTATGAATACTCTTGAAAAGCTATCGGGCGGAGATAATGACTTAGCTGTTAAAATTCTTAATCAGTCAGTAGACCATTGTTGGCAAGGACTGTTTGAATTGAAAGAAGATAATTCTAATAAGCAGCAAGGCAAGAAAAATGTATTTGATGAATGGATGGAGGCAATGAAATGACAAGGGAACAGGTCGGAAAACTTCTAATGACGATACAAGCTTATTATCCTAACTACAATCCGCCAGATAAAGAGATTACTCTTAATGCTTGGTATATAATGCTTGCTGAATATCCAGAAGAATTAGTTTTACAGGCATTAAGAGCTTGTATTGCAACTAATACTAGCGGTTTTGCACCAGATGTAGGGCAGATAATGAGTAAGATACAGACTATATCGCAGCCACAGGAACTTGACGGAATGGCAGCTTGGGGATTGGTTAGTAAGGCGTTAAGGAATGGCACATATGGGGCAGTTGAAGAATTTAACAAGCTGCCGCCACTTGTCAGGCAGGCGGTTGGTATGCCAGACAACCTTAAAAACTGGGCGACATCAGATTATCAGACGATTGAAACAGTAATACAATCGAATTTCTTAAGAACCTATGAAACAGTTGTTAAGCGTGCAAATGAAATAAATCGTATGCCAGACGACATTAAGTCACTTATCGAAAAGACGAATGCAAATTCGTATAAGGCTCAAATCGAGCAAAAATTCCAAAGAGATATAAATACATTACAAATTAAAGAAAATGCCCTTATTGGTCAAAATACAAACGCAGAAGAATATATTGAAGCACCTAAAGAGGTACAAGATAGAATTGACAGAATGAGAGGTTGATTTTCAATGGAGACAACGCCAATTAGTCCGCAGAAGAAATTATATAATTACCGCCGAGAGAATGGATTGTGCCCTAAATGCGGCAAGCCGCTTGATAGAAAAGGCTTTTATTGTGAAGAATGTAGGGAGAAGCAAACGGCTTACAGTAGAGAAACTAGAGAACTTTGCAGGCAGTTTAAAATTTGCCCGGAATGTCGCAAAAATAAACTTGTGGGTGATGAAAAGATATGTCCGGAATGTTTGGCTAACAAAGCTGAATATAGAGCTAATCACCCATTAAGTGATGATAAGCGAAGAAAAAACAATGAAGCATTTAAACAATATTCAAAAAACTTATACGCTGAACGTAGAAAAGCTGGCATATGTGTTAGATGTGGTAAGACTAAAGCTGTTAAGGGCAAAGCAAAGTGTTTTGTATGTCAGAGTAAAGACAATGCTATCCATAGAAAAAGAACTGAAAATAGGCAAAATATAAAAGAATATCGCAAAGAAAATCACTTGTGCTATCGTTGCGGAGAACCTATTGACAGACCACAAGGGCAATTGTGTCAGAAATGCTGGCAGACAGACTATGAAAGGGGTAAAAGCCTTAAGAATGATAATAGCAAGCACTACTGGCGATACGACAATCAGTTTCTGAGAAAGAAGTGAAAATATGAGCAAGGCAGAACAGAAAAAGTTTAAGGAACAAATGTTGCGTGTTCAGATGAACAGAATTAGCACTGAACACCAGAAGAAAAATTTTGAATCAGCATTGATATTAATTATGTGGGTACTACATGATAAGTTCGGTTTCGGACAGCAGAGATTAACAAAAGTACAGAGAGAACTTAAAGTACTTATAGATAACTATAATGACGGATTATTCACAGCGGAAGAGCTTGTTAATCAGTTATACGAAGAAACAGGAATAGAACATATTAAGTTTAAATAAGGAGATAGGCTTATGAAGTTTTCGGGACTGACTAAGCCGGAGCTTGATGAAATAATTGAAAATGCCAATTTCACAGAAGAGGAACTAAGAATTTTCAAGTTGCTTGTGGGTAATATGAGCTTAGAACAGGTTAGTCAAAGACTTATGTTATCCAAAGCAACAATTTCAAGAAGAGTTAAGGATATAAAAATCAAGATAGAAAGGACTGATGACATGGTTAAAACAATTCCTATATGGGAAAAAGTTACATTAACAGTTGAAGAAGCGTCCGAATATAGCAATATCGGAATTAATAGAATCAGCAGTATGCTTAATGAAATTAGCTGTCCATTTGTTTTAAGAGTTGGGAATAAGAGGCTTGTTAAGCGCAAGGAGTTTGAGCGCTATATAGAAAAAAGTAACGAAATATAGAGATATATTGAAATATATGCCTTGATGTAGTAATATGTGGTTGTCTATATCAAGGCTTTTTTCAAAAGAAAGGAGCTTTTGAATGGGAAAAGATTTAAAAGGTAAAGAACTAGGTGTAGGATTGTCGCAGCGAAAGGACGGTGTGTATCAAGGGAGATATAAAGATAGATTTAATAAGATTAAATATATTTATGGCACAAAGTTATCAGAAGTTAAAAAAGAATTGGCTGTTGCAATAGCAGAAAATATTCAATTTACAAGCATTAGAGATGATATTAAGCTGGACGATTGGTTTAATCGTTGGATAGAAGTGTACAAAAAGAAAAGTGTACGCCCTAATACCCTTAGGGAATACACTCACATATACAATAAAAATATATCACCTTTTTTAGGAAATCGCAACATAAATTCCTTTGTTAAATCAGATATTCAAACACTAATTGATAAAATAGCTGATGACAATTATAAATATGAACGGCAGAACAAGATTAAGGTTATACTTAATGATATGTTCAGTAGAGCAATAGAAGATGACTTAATGATTAAAAATCCAGCAAAAGGTGTAAAGCTTAGGGCTGATAAAGAACTTAAAGCTTTCACACTAACAGCAAAACAACAGATAGAGTTTTTAGAAGCAAGTAAAGGGACATTTTACGATAATTTGTATAATGTGGCAGTTAATACAGGCTTGCGCCCAGGAGAACTGTTTGCACTTACACCTAATGATATACACTTAGATGAGGGGTATATTGATGTTAATAAGACACTTGTGTATCAAAAATACCTTGATGATAAGTGCAAAACTTTTCACATTGAGCCGCCTAAAACCAAACAGAGTTATAGACAAGTACCTATTAACAGCGAATGCATTAAATATCTTGAAAAGCAGTTCGAATTAAAGGATATTGTAAAGTGCAAAAGACCTAAAGAGCAGAACAATTATTTGTTTGTGACAAGTTATAACACGCCTCTCAATTCGCAGATTTATTCAGATTCAATTAAAGCTATTGTTAAGCAGATAAATCTTGCAAGAAGTTTTGATGATGAATTTCCTGTGTTTAGCGGACATACTTTAAGACATACTTTTGCTACAAGATGTTTTGAAGCAGGTGTGCAGGCAAAAGTTGTTCAATCATATTTAGGTCATGCAACTCTTAAAATGACAATGGATTTATATACACATGTAACAGAAGAAAGAGCGGCAGTAGATATTGAAAGAATCGTGAAAGATAAGAACAACATTGTTGATTTTAAGAAAAGTGCTGTGTAGTAAGTGTGTAGTACTACACACATTAAAACTGAAAAAACCACAAAATAAGGGGGTTTAAGATGTATAATATATTTAACTTGGAAAACTTATTACGTATATCAGACAACTCCTTATGAACTTAACAAAAAGCACGATAAATGCGGTATTTAAGGGTTTTTAAGTGGCATTGGACTGATTATCAATTTCCACATATTTCTATGTATTTCTATGTATTTCAATAGCAAAAGTGTGTAGTAAGTGTGTAGTGACAGGATTAAAAGTGTGTAGTAAATTAAAACTAAATAAAGCCTTGATGTATGACATAAATATGAGAAGAACTTGATAATGTTCTTCTCTTTTTTTATGCAAAAATATAATCAGAAAGAGAGGTAATGCGAATGTTTTCTGATGAAGTTAGAGAAAAAATCTTAAGCAAAGAAGAATTGCAGAAACTTGACTTAGTGACATTATCTCTTGTTATCCACGCAATCGAGGAAGTTTTAGAGGAGGCAGACAATGAACAATCCTTATCAAGCAATGCCTATGATGAATAATTCTTATATGCAATCTCAAAATCCATATATGGATAGAATGAACTTTTTACAAAATTATCAGCAGAGCTTACAGCAGCCAGTGGCAGGGACACAAATGTCCTTAGCAAATCAACAGGTTATGCCACAACAGATAGCAGGCATTAACGGAAGAATAGTACAGACAGTTGAAAATATTAATGCAAATGAAGTGCCTATGGATGGCTCAATGGCATTTTTCCCTAAGCAGGATATGTCGGAAATTTATGTTAAGGGTTGGAATGCTGACGGAACAATTAAGACGGTTGTGTATAAGCCTTATACAGCCCCTAAAGATAATCAGACAGTAAATTCTATGGCTAATACAGAAAACGCTAAATTTACCCTATCAGACGAAAGCACACAGCTATTTCTGAATAAGTTTGAGGAATTATCGGAGAAAATAGGGCAGTTGGAAAATAGATTTGATAAATCTTTAGGAACACAGAGAAAAACATCAAGAACTCAAAGTAAGGGCGGTGATGAAGAATGAATCAGCAGTTAATTCAAACTATAAATCAACTTAAGTCAATTCGGAATCCACAGCAAATGGCAATGAATTGTTTACAACAGTCGGCACAGCGTGGAAATCCTATGGCAAAAAACTTGCTTAATCAGATAAACAGTGGAAACACGCAAGGCGCAGAGCAAATTTTAAGTAATTTTATGAATACACAAGGAATAAACCTTAATGATATTAAGGGTATGATGAATTAGGACATTTTGGGTTGTGCGCACATAATGACCGGTTATCCCATTTGTTAATAAAATAAATGGAGGTAAACAAGATGTTTAATTCAAACGGAGTTAGTCTCGCAGATATTGCCGCAGTAACAGGCAATAATCGTAATAACGATGGTATGTGGGGCGATGGTGCATGGTGGATTGTAATTCTCTTAATCTTTGGCTGGGGCAATAACGGCTGGGGCGGTTTCGGTGGAAATGGCAACGGCGCAGGCTACACTGATTCAGCTATACAAAGAGGTTTTGACAATCAGGCAGTTATCAGCAAGTTAGATGGCATTTCTAACGGACTTTGTGACGGCTTCTATGCTATGAACAATAGTATGCTCACAGGTTTCAATGGTATTAACACAAATATCATGCAGACCGGATTCGGTATCCAGCAAGCTATTAACGCTGATACAGTCGCTAATATGCAGAATACAAACGCATTACAGGCACAGCTTGCTAACTGTTGCTGTGAGACAAGAGAAGCTATTCAGGGAGTTAATTACAATTTAGCAACTAACACTTGTGCTTTACAGAACACAATGAACAATAATACAAGAGATATTATTGACAGCCAGCAGGCAGGCTTTAGAAGCATATTAGACTACTTATGTCAGGATAAGATAGCAACACTTACAGCAGAGAACAACGATTTACGCAGAGCAGCTTCACAGGATAGACAGAACGCACTTCTGACTGCTGCAATGAGCACACAGACAAATCAGATTATCAATGCTGTAAACCCAGCACCAATCCCGGCATATACAGTACCTAATCCAAATGCGTATTATGGATGCGGATGTAATACAGGATGCGGATGCTAAACAATTAAATAATCAAGTATCTTAATCAAATTTAATCGGTTTAATTCTTAGTTTATCTTGGTTTTAATCGGTTTAATCGAGTTAAGTATCGAGTTTAACTCGAAAGAAAACTCGGAAGATTATGTCTGCTAAGCAGTATTACTTATAACCCAAGGGCAGACTATAATGTTTGCCCTTATTTTTTATGAAAGAGAGGTAAAGATAATGGAAATAACAGGAATTGCGTTACAAACAGTTGCAGCTGGAGAAGATGTTGCATTTACAGAAACACCAGTATGCGGAACTAAATGTATAGTCCACAGACAGGGAAGTGGAATCATTAAGCTAAGAGGTATTACTAATCAGTGCAAAGCTAGATTTTTGGTATCGTATTCCGGCAACATTCAGATACCTACAGGCGGTACAGTTGGAGCTATTTCGCTTGCCATTGCAGTAGACGGAGAACCTTTACAGTCAACACGAATGGTTGTAACGCCAGCCGCAGTTTCGAATATGTTTAACGTCTCTGCACAAGCCTACGTGGATGTACCTTGTGGTTGTTGCAGTACAGTAGCGGTGCAGAATACATCTACACAGGCTATTGAAGTTCAGAATAGTAATTTGATTGCAGTAAGGGAGGCTTGATATTATGCATAAATGGGCTAAGCAAATTATGGAATGTGTCAAGGCTAAGGTTGAAGCAATCGGATTAGATAGCTTTGAGGGACAGAACCTTGACGATTTAAAGGATTTTACAGAAATAGCAAAGAACATAGCTTGTTTTGACAAAGATTACAGAATTGTTGAAGCTATGGAAAAGTCAGAAGATAACGAAGACATTATGCGTATGCTTGAACAGTACGAAGATTATCCAGACAGAAGATACTATGACCATTACCGCTATGCTAATGGCAGATTTGCCCCAAAAGGTAAAGGAACATACCGCAGAGGATATGAAGAGCCGCCATATTACCATATGTACCCAGAAGCAGAACATATGAGGGATATTGATAGAGATTATGGCAAGATGTACTATACAGAGCCAATGTCTGAAAGTAATTACGACAGAGCAAAGAGAAACTACACGGAAACTAAGGAAATGCACAAGAATAATACGCCAGAAGATAAGGAACATAAGATGAAGTCGCTTGACAGCTACACTAAGGAACTTGCAAGCGACATTACAGGTATGGTAGCTGATATGTCGGCAGAAGAGAAGAATTTGCTTAGAACAAAGTTAAGCACTCTTGTATCTAAGATATGATTTTAAGGGCTATGAGTAGCAATATTCATAGCCTGTTTTGTACATTGATAACTGAATATTGGCTAGTGAAAAATAATTATAACTTTTGCTTGACAGTTATACGTCATTGACGTATAATACAATCAAGAAATAAAGAAAGGGCTTGAATATCAAGCAAAGGTGAATATTATGAGAGAAGAACTAAAAAACATAAAGAGAGTAAGATTTAATGATTACTCAAACTACGACCCAGAAAAATGTAACGATGGCGGTAGTTACGGCTTTTGGACTGATTATAGCTGCCTTGAAAATGGCAACTGGGAAATCAGTTACGGAACAACAGCAGATATGGAGTTCTGTCCTTGCTGTGGCAGTTTTGGCGACCACTACGACTATGGCGAAGAAGAGTATAGTTGTGGTGATTTTGAAACAGTCACTACTGACGAGCTGTTAGAAAAGGTTAACAGTTTTGAAGAAAAGGAGGGTGAGTATATTGAGTTTAAATAACTCACCAATAAAAGAATTAAGGAAGCAAACCAAAATGTCGCAACAGCAGTTTGCTAATTATTTTGGACTTCCATTAAGGACTTTGCAAGGTTGGGAACAGGATAGAAGAAAGCCACCAGATTATCTTGTAGAGTTATTAAAAAGAATATGGGAATTAGAAAACCACTAGCCAATATCGGTTAGTGGTTTTTGTTTTATTTAGAAAGGAGCATACAGATGGTTTTTAGCATTAATGGCACAATGTGGCGAGTACAATATGAAAATTCAAATTCGGGTGAATTAAAGCGGTCAGACAATGTTTCTGTGCTAGGCGTAACAGATAGAAATACGCATACAATTTATCTGTCAAATGCCTTGCGTGGATTTATGCAACGCAAAGTGCTGATACACGAAGTATGCCACGCAATCTGTATGTCTTATGATGTGTATTTACCTATTGAACAAGAAGAGATATTGTGTGATTTTGTAGCAACTTATGGAGATGAAGTATTTGACATTGTTGATATGGTTTTAGGAGCAGTTAGGAGAGTGGGATGATGAGTATTGATGAGTTATTAAAGATAGTTCAAAAGACTAATCCGACTATGACAAAGGAAATATTAATATATGAGCTTAGTCAATGCCGGTATTCAAGTAAAGCATTGATTTATACAGAAAAATGCTGCCAAAAAATTTCGGGGTAACGCATTTGATACCTCCCCCGGATACATCTTTGATATTCAGAAAAACGATTTTGACAATTTTTAAAATTCGGTTCAGATTTCGTTCAAATCCTACTTAAAAAAATAAAAAAATTTTTCCACAAATTTTATTGCTAAAATTTTCAATACCCCCGTCATATGCAATTTTGGAATCCAAAAATCGGTTACACAGAATTTCAATTTTTACTCCCGATTTCGTTCAGATTTGCCTTGAAAAATTGATGAAAAACTTTAACAGATTAAAGTGCATTATATAAACTTGACCGGCTGCGGTTCGTGCTTGTTTTGACTTTGTGGCTTTGTGATTTGACCTGTACGGTGGTTTTATTGTGTCGGTGTAGACTTATAAGCCTACAGAACAAAACAGCCTTAAAACGCCTTTGGCAGCGTTGCATAAAATGGGTATAATATGCCCTTGCAAGTCGTGGAAGCTGTCGCCAGTTCTGGAGAATTCAACAGAACGCACGCCGCCCCGGTTGGGTACACTTGTACACCTAAAAAGCCTTATATATAAGCATAGCATTATTGTATTAATTTTTCAAGGTACGCAAAGAAAAGCATATAAATATATACGCTTAGTGCTTGCGGCTGGAATCGAACCAGCCAAACCAGAGCAAGCCAAAAGGGCGCAACCTGTACACTCCCCAAAAGCTAATTCGCTAATTTTGTTTTTATCTGCTTCAAAAACTTTTTATTCATATCACAATCTTTAATTCCTCGCATTTTTAAGACATAGACACTTATGTCTTTATAATACAAATCAACAATTCCTTCTTTGTTGTGCCAGTCGTTTGCATCTCCTTGCCAGCATTTTATTCTGTGCTCTTCTTTTTGCCTTGCGATTTCTACACTTTCGGCAAAATCCTTTTCTATATTTATTTTATCATTCAAAAACCTGTTTATTAAACCCTTAAAGGTTTTTAAATCTGATTTATATATATAAATTATATATAATTTTCTATAAATTTCTTTGCTTCTCTCGGTAAGCAATATATCTTTTTCTTTTTCTGCTTTAATCTGTTCTAACTCTGCCGCAGTTCTTCTTGTATACGTTCTCTTTTTTCTGTTAGATATAATTTCATCGAATTCTTTAACCGTAAAGTTTAATACTGCATTTTCTTCTATACAATAAAAATCTGTTTCATTGTAAATTTTTCCTGTATGATGCCAGGAAGACCACACCAGAAAATTCTCTTTCAATTCTTTTAATGTCATTTTTTTAAAATCTATTTCTGTTTTTTTATCAGCGTGCCAAAAAATGTTATCTATCTCTTCTAAAATAGTGGTTTTAGTCCACTTATACATAGGTTTTTCACCTTGCGAATACGCCCAAACGGCGTTGTTACTCATTTGATTTTTATAATAACCTGTCATTTTTTAAATCTCCTTTACTTTTTATATTTTATATGCTATTATAACAAAGACATTTGTTGTTGTATATTTTTAGGACAAGTGCTATTTTGAATGGTAAGAGAGGAAGTATATTGTACTTCCTCTCTTTTATTTTAGCAAGCCGGGGAATCAAACCCCGGAAGCGCCAGTCTTGCCTAAATACAACTTTTGAGTGCTAATCTTTTAACCTCTTCATATTTGACATTAACAAGATATTTTGCGCGGTCAAAATTGACCTTTCCGCCTGTGCAATTAACAATGTAATTTGCGCATTCTATGTATTTATTAAACTCTTTTTCATATGCTTTATCAAAAGCCTTTTCTAACTCTGCATTTTCGGGATTGCTTTCCCATTCTTTCTCTATTACGTCACAAGTCCTTACAAGCTCGCAATATTCGTCAATTAATTCATATAATTTTTTCATAATCTTGTACCATTTAACCAACTGTGATATAATCGGCTTACCTTTCTTTTTTTGATTGGTGGCGGTTGTGTGTCTTGGTAGGATTGCAACCGCCTTATTTATTTTGTAGCTTAATAATAACACCTTTTAAGGTGTATGTCAACACCTTTTAAGATGTTTTTAAATTTTGTTTTTAAGTGTTGCAAAACTGCAATATTTTATATATAATAGTAAAAACAAAACAGAAAGGAGCTTGTAAATGATTACATATAAAATAGATGTATTAAAAGAGCTGGCACAGCGTGGCTACACCGCTAACAGAATGAGGAAAGAGAAGATATTAAGTGAAAGCACAATGCAGAATCTAAGAAACAGGAGTGACATTAATACAAAAACTTTAAATACATTATGTATTATATTAAGATGCCAGCCAAACGACATTTTAGAGATAGTACCAACCAACGACGAAAAAATAAAATATTTTTAAATAACACTAAAAAAGGTGTTGACAATGTAACACTATTGGTATATACTTAAGATACATTAAAAGAAAGGGCAGCCGAAAGGCTGGAAGGTGGAAAGGATGAAAACAATCGAATTATTAAACAAAGTTGTTGGATTAGGATTTAACAGAGAAAAGGCACTTGCTGATATAGACGCAAGCCTTGACGAAATAATCGGAGCAGAGAACAGAAAGCCAATCGCAGAGGAAGAGCTACGAATTTTAAGACGATAGAAGAAGATTGACTTTATAATATATTTATGCTATATTATTTTAATAATTAAATATATAAGATTTACACCCGATAATTATATAATAGTTATTGGGTGTTTTTATTTGTATTAATAATATAATTAGCTGGATAAGCTTCAGCAGAAAGGGGAACAGATGGAGAAAGTACAGGAAGCACCAGAAAGTCAAGAAATTTTTGAAAATGAAATTGATATGTATTTCAAAAGATTTTGCAAAGATGAAAACATTAAAGATATGGCAGCGGCTCCGCAATCCCTTTTTTATGCCGCCTTGATTTATGTATATAACAATACTTTTAAAGGCACTAATAGGTTAAAATTAAAGGGTAAATTACGGGGATATAATAATAATAATTATAATAACCAATATAGTAATATAAATAATAGTAATTGTAATAGTTATAATTATGAGTACTTAAATTATATAGCAGATTATTATATATATATGTGTTATAAGTATGATAAAATATGTACTATAAGTGGCTATTGCAAATTAACTGGTATAAGAGAAACTGTTATATACAATTGGGCTAATGAACGAACGAAAGCGGGTAGACTAAGTACTTCGGCTTATGATTTGTGGGAAAAATTGTCAAAAGATTATGAATCTAGTGGAGAAGCACGGCTCTGGTCTGGTAAGAACCCAATTGGACAATTGGCAGCCATGAATCATCATTTTACTTGGAATCTTCCTGGCGTTAGCAGAGAAAGCAGCAACAAAACAACTCTTACAGCCGCAGAAATACGCCAGCAATTGAGCCAAAATAGTACACAATTAATAGATAAACAGCAGATAAACGCTGTAAACAATTCAGACACAATTTAAACAGCTTGCAAACCGCTTAAATACTGGGTTTGTGAGTAATAAGTATTTATATAACGCTGATAAATTAAGGTTTATCGGCGTTATAGTATGGATATGGTGTTAATTGTGTTAATTGTTTGATAATATGGCATAAAATAGACACAATTACATAGACAAGGGCGGAGGGGGGTTATTTGTCCTCGGAACACGCCCCAACTAAGTCACTCATTTTTCCACGACAAGAAAAAGGCTTTATATATTAATATATATTTATATTATTATTACCCACATAATACACATATTATATAATTATATATAAATAATACCTAGCCATTAATCATATAATTAATACTAATAAATCACTTATATATTTAATTAAAAATAATCCAATTAACATCTATACATTTAAGCTAATTAGGTGTATAATAGACACATATTAATTAATCACAAGATATTCAATAAACACATCAGAGAATCAGCTAGTCGGCTGAATAAATTCCAAAAAATTTTCAAAAAATAAAAAAGAGTTAGGAGTTATAAATGCAGGGCAATGAATACCAAAAATTGGCTATGCGTACTAACGATAAAATGGCTCATCATAGATTAATTACTGAATTAACTGGCAAGTTTTCACTTAGTCCTCTAACAGAAAACAATGCTAAGTGTAGCAACATAAATGACATAGCAGGACTTCTTAATGGCGTCTTAGGTTTAACTGGTGAAGCTGGCGAAGTATCAGACCTTGTTAAAAAGGGCATATTCCACGAAAAGGGAATAGACCTAGAACATCTTAAGAAAGAGTGCGGCGATGTAATGTGGTACGTTGCTATGATTTGCGAAGCCTGTGGTTTTAATCTTGATGATGTAATGCAGACAAACATAGATAAGCTTATAGCACGTTATCCAGATGGCTTTGATTCTTACAGAGCTAATCATAGGCAGGCAGGTGATGTCTAATGCTTAAGCCGGAGGAAAATTGCTGTAATTGCTTGTATAAATTCAAAATGTGGTTTGAAACGCCTTGCAAAAATTGCAATGGTAATCCAGACACACATCCTAACGGCACAGATAACTTCGTAGAACAGATTGATAGCACAAATGATATTGCAGCACTCTTTGAAGATAAAGAGTAGCTTAATTGCCACTTAGCCAAGCGGTCAAGGCATAAGATTTTGATTCTTACATCATCAGTTCGATTCTGATAGGGGTAGTTCGCAAGTACTTAATCGTTACTTGCACCTTTTGAACTTACTGGTTTGGTGGAATTACCATGACATTAAGTTCTCCTTTCACCTCATAGCGAGAGCTGTTAAGGACTGTCAGAAAGTCCGTGAGGTTTTACGTGTAAACAACACGTAATAATGATTTCATAATTAGGCAGTTATCCATAAGGGATAGACAGTGAGCGAAGCCACTTTCTTTGAACAGCCCAACTGCACGGCGGAATACATCCAGCTTTGCCACGACCTGTTATAGGCTCATACCCTATACTGCCATTAAAGACTAGCACTTTATATCCCCTCAAAACAATATTTTTAAACGTATAAATGACCTCCAAAGTAATTTATAAATGTGAATTGTTTAATCTCTCTGTGCTAGTCTTTTTATTTTAAGCCGATATGGGATAAAGGTATTCCAGTAGCTTGCTAAGCTATCCAGCAGAAATGTTGTTCGTGTTCGATTCACGATGTCGGCGTTTTGAAAGCACTTCTTGGGTCTGCGTGCGTAATGTTGTTTGCAGACTTATCCTAGGTTAAGAGGTGTGAGTAAGTTGATGTGTGGCGGAATGGGTAAACGCTAATAGCAGATAGAATGAGCTAGTGGTTCGAATCCACCATAGCATAACCACAGGGGAATACCTGATTGCTAGGGGCTTGAAAGGACAGGAGTGCTTGTTTATGTGTGGTTCAAATCCACACCACATCAATTCGAGTGGGAACGCATATCAATGTTCGTAGTGGGGATATGCAATGCTGTGAGTTGAGAAACCTGTTTTAGCAGCTAATTAAACTATATAACGGATAGTAGTTCAGATGGGAGTAACGCTTGATTCATTCAAGTAGTCACAGGTTCAAGTCCTGTCTATCCGATTACAACAAACTAGGTTAGCTACCGAAAAGCAGACCACGACTGCCTGTTTGTTGTTATATTTAAAATCGTGGAAATTATCATTCGTGGAGGTAAATAAAATGGCAAAGTTGATTAAACATCGTTCAATCGGAAAAATAAGAATGGAACTTGCGGATTATGTGCTGAATTGCACAGATGATGAATTGTACGAGCTTTGCGGTGCTGTTTCAGAGCTTGAAGGTGTAACATCTTGGTCTTGTGATGAATGCCAAAAACGATTTAAACCAGATTGTAGCTTTGATAGCGATGATTCAAGATGTAAGAAGCATTTCTTTGAGATGAATAAGCCGGAATAATATTGGTAAAATCAGTTGCCTAGTGATTGCAACACGAAAAGAGTAACCTACGAACTCCTGACAACTGTTTTTATATAAATCGTAGGGTTATCTATCGTAGGAGGTAATTTATGACAGACATAAAAATTAAAAAAGCAGTAATTAGAGAAGATTTATTATCAATAACAAACGATTATAGAAAAGCAATCATTCTTAATCAGTTTATCTATTGGTCTGAAAGAGTTTCAGATGCCGATAAGTTTATCAAGAAAGAAAATGAGATTGCAAAGAGCAATGGAGAAGAGGAAAGAGAGCTTTTTTATGGTTGGATATATAAAACCGCCGAAGAATTAGCTGATGAGGTTATGTTAGGTTTATCTGCGAGCCAGATAAGAAGATATATTAGCGATTTGGTGAATATGGGTTATATCTCAAAACGAAATAACCCTAAATATAAGTGGGATAGAACATTGCAATATAGGGTAAATCTTGTAAATATTGCAAAAGACCTTAAAAAGAATGGCTATCCATTAAGCGATTATAAAATTGAAATTCCAGAAAATGAAAAAACCATTACGCACGAGTGCGTAATCAATAATGAGTCAATGGAAAATCAAACACAAGTCAGTGACGAAGCAATACCAGATAATACTAACATAGATTACTTAAACAGAGATTATAATTCAGAAATTACTAATAAGGATAATACATCAATCAACATTGATGGAGAGGTACATACATCGTTTTCAGAGAAACCGACGGCAAGAGCTGCCACAAGAGATGAAATGTTGCTTAAAGAAAAAGATATGATTGATAGGTTCAATAACATCTGTGACAACGACATAGATAATTCAGCTATATGTGATTGCGTTAAAGACGGATTTAAGATGTATATGCAGTTATATGAAATCTATTTCCATAAAGTACACCCAATACTTACAGATAAGACATTAAAGAATGTATGTTTTGTGCTATCAACTATCACAGATACAGAACACGGACATTTCGACGCTGACACTATATACGAAACAGACGATAACGGATTTACAGTTTTACAGAGAATGATTAACGACCATTTCATCAGAGAACATAGAGAAAGCACTAACTACTCAATAACACATTTTGCCAATGCTGAATATCTTGGCAAGCTGGCAAATAGATTTATAGAAATGTAAAGGAGTGATGTTTATGAAAAAGGAAATAGTGGAAGCAATACTAACAGCAATAAATCTCACATTTATTTACTTAATAAATAATATGGCTGGTTTGGCAGGCTTATTAGTTTTTGCATTTGGGGAATTACTAATGGCATTAACAATCTATAACAAATATAGATAGGAGTGATTATTATGGCTATGGGCGTACACCCACTAAACAAAGATAAGTTTTATGAAGCAATAAACCTATACATATCGGGGCAGGCTTCACAAGTAAAAGCAGCAAAAGTAGCAGGTTGTAGCGTACCGACATTTAAGAAATATGCTAACAAGATTTATGGCGGCGAGGAATTACCAGATAATTTATGGGGGAAGAATGATGATTAAGAGAATTGTTAATCGTTGGATAAGACACAAGACAAAGAATTTAACAAGAATACCATTGTTTACAATGACATTTAACTATCGTAAATATAAAGCAGATGGCAAGAAAGATAGCTGCACAATGCATTGCCACCCAGATATTGCCAATGATGAATTTGTAAAGGGCAAATTACAGGAAGTTGTTGACTATATCAGAGATAACTATGATTTGGATATATTTACGAAGATTTGAGGTGTGATATGTGTAAGTTTTGCAATGGTAAAAAGAAGAAGATTGAAAATGGCTATACATATGGCATAGCATATATAGAATCAACTAATTATGGCTATTGTTATAAACTTTGTTATGACAACAGCGGTGAAGAATATGGAGAGGGAGAGTTTGAAATCAATTATTGCCCTATCTGCGGTAGAAAGTTGGTGGAATGATGAAAGAAACTATTTTGTATATTTCAAAATCAGAACAGGATATACAAAGTTTTCTGAAATATCTTCAATCAAAACTAGAAGCAGAACAAAAGGAATGTACCCTAGATGAAAAATACGATATTTTAAAAGTACCAAAATATTACGATATTGTCGGAAAGAGCATTCACAGCAACAGACTTGGAGTAGGCTATGGATATTGCAAACATTATTGTTTTTCAGAAGCGTATAGCAAAGATAAGTATAGCAATGCAGAAAATGAAAAACTTAAAGAAATTCTTATGCACACAAGAGAGGGTGCGGAGAGAATATCGGGACTTGATATTTTATGTATGCTAGGGTTGGCTTAAAAGGCGGTGGAATAATGAAACATCAAAAAGAATGGCGCACTTGCGACAGGTGCGGAAAAGAAATAATACCTAAGAACTGGAAAGAAGTTAGATTTAAGCAAGTTGGATGTTGCGGAGATATAGTTCCCACTTTTGAAGATAATGATATGTGCCTTGAAATCAAGAATGTCCGTAGATATAAATTTTTAGAAAAAACATATGAATTATGCCCTAAGTGCAGAAAAGATTTTGAGAGGTTTATGAGGAATGAAAACATTGATTGTAGATGATTTAAACATTCCACCAAGTGTTATCGCAAGTGCCATTGTCAATAGAATTCCACTTAATGAAGATAAAAATTGTCACATTGAGCATTGGAGTACCAGATGGAGAATTGAAAAATATGGGAAACATACTTGTCTGGAAGTTAAGAAATTAAAATAAACAATTACCGACTACAAATTGATTGTAGCCGCTGACCTTAGAGAGTTAAAGGCTGATAAAACATATAAAAGGAGATGGAACTTATGAAACAGTTATTTGCAAGCGTGCCGATGAAAGGCAGAACAGAGGAAGAAATCAAAGCAAGTATTCAGAAGATGAAAAAGGTAGCAGAGATATACGAGGGTGAGGAATTAGAGCTTATCGACAGCTACATTGAGGATAACCCACCTAAAGACAGTAAAGAAGCTGTATGGTATTTAGGTGAAAGCCTTAAGAAGCTGGCACAGGCTGATGTGTTCATAGGAATTGCGGAGAACTATGATTGGAGTGGCTGTTGCATTGAAAGGGAAACAGCAGAAAGATATGGCATTAAAGCATATATGATTCCAGCAAGATATGTAATTGATGATTATAATGCACTTGTGCAGAAATTACATCCGGCTGTCCGTGACGTATTATTCTAACAAAATTTTACCGGCTAACAAATAGAGTTAGTTGCTACCCTAAAACAGTTATAGGCAGAGGTCTATAAGCACCTTTGCTGAAAAGTGGAGGTGCTTTTCTTGAATTCTGAATTGAATCAACTGATAGATGATTGCGAAAAATACATATCCCAAAATGGAATAGATGAAAATATTATAGAAACCTACTACAACGTGTGCCAGCTTGCCAAGAATGAGGGCGAAATTGACACAATGTTAAAATGTACGGCTAGGGCAAAAGAACTCATAGAAAAGGCTTGTATGCGTGATATAGGCATAGATATTTTTGAACTTGAAAAATATACATTCAACAACAATATAGACAATGATTTAGTTAATAGATATTTTGATACCTTATTACTTGAAGCTCCGCACTTATTTCACAGCTATTTGCTTTATCTTGAAAAAGACAGAGAAGAGAGTGAAAGATTTTATCAGCCAAAAATGAAACAGCTTAATAAATACGGGCTTATTCAAGCTATGCAAGATTTGGAAGACGACAAATATAATAGATTATGTATTTCTATGCCACCAGGAACGCAAAAAACTACACTAGAAAAATTTTTTTGCTCTTGGATAATTGGCAAGCACCCTAAAGATTACAGCCTTTTCTTTTCTCACAGCAACGAAATTACAGGAAAGTTTTATAAAGGAGTGCTTGACATAACAACAGATGATAAAGAATATAAATGGAATGTTATTTTCCCTAATTTACCATTACAAAGCACAAATGCACAGGCACAAGAAGCTAATTTCGGTAAATACAAAGCATTTTCAAGTATTCAATGCTCATCAATAGGAGCTAAGAATGCTGGTAAGGTTAGAACTAACCGTTATTTATATTGTGATGACCTTATAGGTTCTATTGAAGAAGCACTTAATCCAATAATTCTTGAAAAAATATGGAGAATTTATGGAGTCGATTTAAAGCAAAGAAAGCTAAACGAACAAGTAAAAGAAATAATTATAATGACCAGATGGAGCACAAAAGACATTATTGGACATATTATTGAGCTTTATGGAAACGACCCAAAGTTAAAAATTATTTCGATTCCAGATATTGACCCTAAAACAGGGAAAAGTAATTTTGACTATGAATATAATGGAATGTCGGTGGAATTTTTTAATGATCAAGCACTGACAATGGATGATATATCTTATAGATGTCTTTATAAGCAAGATCCAATAGAACGTGAGGGATTGCTTTATCCAGAAAACAAAATAATGAGATATAAAGAACTTCCTAAAACACGAATTAAAAGAATTACTGGACAATGTGACACGAAATCCTCTGGTACTGATTTTTATGTGTTCCCTTGCCTGGTTGAATTTGAAGGATATGAGGGAACGTATTACTGCACTGATACTATATGCAACAATTCGGCAGATTACGAAAAACAATATGAAAATTCAGCAAATTTAATTGTCGATAATGAAATACAAGATTGCGATTTTGAAGCTAATCAAGGCGGAGATAGAGTTGCAAATGAAGTCAGAAAACGAGTAGAAGAAAAAGGCTGGTTATGCAATATATCAGACACTGCAACTGAAACAAACAAAGAAGCAAGAATATTTCAATGTTCTAGTTGGGTATTGCAACATATTGTGTTTAAAGATAGAAGCCTATATGAACCCAAGAGCGATTATGCAGAGATGATGAGTTGGTTATTGAAATATTCAGTATCTGGTAAAAATTTGCACGATGATGTACCGGATGTTTTTTCAAATTTTGCATTAAGAATGAAAAGAGGAAATAGAGTAAAAAAGACAGTAATTATGTCAAGTCCAATATAACAGGAGGGAATTTATGGTAACAAAGGAAGTTTTATCACAGTATTGCGACTTACAGGAAGAAGTAAAAGAAGTAAGACTAAAGATAGAACGACTTGAAAAAGATATAAGTAAAATTGAAGCTGGAGAAATGGTTATAGATTCTGTTAGCGGTGGCAATGGTGGCAAACAGCATTTTAAGATTGAAGGCATACCATTTCCAGAGTACAGCAGAAAGAAAACACTTCTTTATGCTAGAAAAGCCACATTGCAGTTGCTTGAAGATGATTTGTTGGAAAAAACCAATGAGGTTGAAGAATTTATTGCAAGCGTTGACGATAGTAGAATAAGAAGAATAATCAATCTTAGATTTTTAGAAAATAAGACTTGGATTCAGATAGCACATATCATAGGTGGCAACACAGAAAGTAGTGTAAAAATGGCTTTTCAAAGATTTATTGAAAAAAATTAAAAGATGTTACGATTGTGACGAAAAAATTATGTATTATTACAATGAGCAAAGCAAATTTCATAAACATGTATAATCCTTATCGAAAAGCATCGTCATTTAATTATGGCGGTGCTTTTACTATGTAACGAGGTAACAATATGATTTTTTATACAAACAAAGACAAGTCAATTATGTGTCCGAATTGCCATAAGTTTTTGACTAAGGCAGACAGCAAAGACCCACGAACACATAAATTAGCGTGCAAGCATTGCCACAAATGGATATGGTATGTACCTAACGATGATGATGATTTTCAAATTAAGGAAATACCACAAAGCAGAAGTTCAAGCGGTATGACATTTTATTAGAGGTGTAGATAATGCAGACAGGAAGAATTGCTATTTATACAGGTGCAAAAGAAATAACACCTGACAATATAATACCAATTTTGCGTGAAGCAATTTTGGAACATGATATTAATTCCAACAGAATACAGTTTCTTCTTGATTATGATGCAGGAATACAGCCAATAGTTAGGAAGAATCCAAAGACTTACAGACCGGACATTGACTGTGAGTGTTGCGATAATGTGGCTAACGAGGTCACAGAGTTTAATTTAGGTTTTAAGTGGGGAAATCCTATAACGCTAGTTCAAAATGGCGACAATGAGGATTCTAACCTCACAGAAGCTATAGCAGAATTAAACGGTTGCTACGAATCACAGAATGCAAGGCAGAAGCAACAGGAACTTGCAAGATATGTTGAAATCGGCGGTGTTGGATATGTCCTTATTGATGTGAATACAGAATATGAAGATGGGGAAAGTTATTTCACATATGATGTATTAGACCCAAGAACAACATTTGTTGTAAGGTCAACAGCTTATAGCGATAAGAGGGTTATTCTTGCAGGCACTTATATCAAAGACAAACATAGCGGTGCAAGATATTACACCTGTTTTACAAAAGATATTCGCTATGAAGTTACGGATGGAATAAAAATCACTAACGGACCAGAAAAAGGAAAAACAAGATGGGGATTTTTAGAGAGAAGTGGGGAAGAGAACCCATTACATAAAATTCCTATCATTGAATACACAAGGTCATTTGATAGAATGGGCTGTTTTGAACGGCAAATATCTGAAATGGATAACTTAAACCTACTCATTTCAGATTTTACAAATGATGTTGAACAGAACACACAAGCAGTATGGCATACAAACGATGTTGATTTCCCGGTTGAACAGGAAACAATAGTTGATAAAGATGGAACACAACGCATTACTGAAAAAGTAAGGAAACCAAAATCTGGAGAATGGATGCAGACCTATACATCAGCAGATGGCAAAACTCCAATAGTTGAGCCACTTGCAATTAATTACGATTACACAGGTATGCTTAATAATATCCAATCAAGGCGACAGATAATCTTGCAGAAATGTAATGTGCCACAACGAAATGATAATAGCGGTGGCAGTACAGGAGTTGCAATGTCGGACGCAACAGGCTGGTCACAGGCTGAAACAGCGGCGGCAAAACAGCAATTAATTACTGATGGCTGCAAAATGGAAGAGATAAAAGTTGTTCTTGCGGCTATCAAGTTGTCAAACAATGTTAACAGCAGCAATCCGTTACTTAAATTAAGGGCAAGAGATGTAAAACCTAACATTAAGCGGCAAAAAACTTATGAAATGTCAACTAAGGTTAATGCTATGGCGACATTGATAAGTCACGGATTTAGCCTTAAAGATGCAGTTGATGCAATCCCATTCTTTGACGACCCTAACGATGTTGTAGCAAGAAGCGGAGAAACGGTTAAGGCATACCAAGACAGTATAATCAACAAAGACACACAGAACCAAGCAGAGGGCGGAGATGGCGAACAATCGCCTAACAAAGACCGCACAATGCAAGATTTATCAGACCAGACAGAAAATAGTCCAGTTATAGATAAGAGCAGAACAGATAAATAAATTGATATTGAGCCACAGGGTAGAAATGCCTTGTGGCTTTTTATATGCCCTAGAGAAAGGGCAATACAAATATCGCAAGAAGTTGAGAGAACAACAAAAAACGCAGAAAGCAGAGGTAAAAAAATTATGGCAGATGTAACTAACACAACAACAGAACCAACAACTAATAATGAGCCACAGAATGAAGAACAGACACCTAGTGTAGAAGAACTTATGGCACAGCTTGCTAGTGAAAGAGCTGAAAAAGAGAAGTATAAGAACGCTTCCGATAAAGCCAGTTCAGAAGCAGCTAAGTACAAGAAAGAACTTCGCTCAAAGCAGACAGCAGAAGAACAGGAAGCGGAAGCAAAGGCAGAAGCTGAAAAGTTGCAGGCTGAAAAGTTCGAGAACATGAGCAAAGAACTTAATCATATGAAAGCTGTCAATGCTTATCAGAAAGTTATAGGCGATGGAAAGGATATTGATTCTTTGATTGAGGCAGTTGCAGACGCAGATCATAGCCTTATAGCAACTGTAATTGCCAATGAAGTGCAAAGACAGGTTAAAGAAGCTAAGGCAGAGTGGCTTAAATCAAGACCGGCTATTAATGCAGGCGGCGGAGAAGAAAGCGCGATAACACAGGAACAGTTCAACAAGATGAATTACCACGAAAGAGTGGAGTTCAAAAATAAGAATCCAGAACTTTATAAAAAGTTTACAGAGTAGAAAACGGAGGTAAATAAACTATGCCACAGACTAAGTTAGCAAATTTAGTAGACCCACAGGTAATGGCTGATATGGTATCAGCTAAGTTGCCAAAGAAAATTAAGTTTTCACCTATCGCAAGAGTTGATACAACACTTGTAGGCAGACCGGGAAGCACAATCGTTGTGCCAAAGTATGCTTATATTGGTGACGCAGAAGATGTAGCAGAAGGTGTTGCTATGGGTACAACAGTACTTACAACATCTACAACAGAAGCAAAGGTTAAGAAAGCAGGCAAGGCAGTAGAACTTACAGATGAATCAGTATTATCTGGTTATGGTGACCCACTTGGTACGGCTATTAATCAGATTGCTATGTCAATCGCTGCAAAGGTTGATAATGACAGCTATGACGCACTTTGCACAGCACCTATTGATTACGATGGAACAGCAGCGCCTATCAGCTATTCAGCAGTTGTAGCAGCTAATAGCAAATTTGATGATGAATCAGATTCATCACTTACAAAGATACTGTTCATTAATCCGGCGCAGGAAGCCACATTGCTTAATGATGATGATTTTAAGAGTAATGATAAGTACCCACTTAATGTAATTATGAATGGTACTATCGGTTCTATTGCAGGAGCACAGGTTGTTAAGTCTAAGAAAGTTAAGCTGATTAAGTATGAGCTTGATGATTCAACAGGAACAATTAATGTTGTAGCTGATACAACAAGCGAGGATGCAACTAATGTTCACCTTGACACAGCACTTGCACATACGCTTAAGCCAAAGGACAAGGAAATCAAGGTAGGTAGCAAGTTAAAGGCTGTTACAACAGAGTTCTACGCTTGTCCTATTGTTATTGTATCAGCAGAAGACCCTAACGAGGACACAGGTGCAGATGGCGTATCAGAGGAAGAGAACGCACTTACAATCTATATGAAGAGAAGCGTTGAGATTGAATCGGACAGAGATATTCTTGCAAAGACAACTGTTATCTCTGGCGATGAACACTATACAGCAGTCTTAAGCAACGATTCAAAGGTTGTTCTTGCTAAGTTCGGAAAGTAAGAGGTGTTTATATGTTATTAAGACGACATAAAATCAACGCCGCAAAGCAGAGCGAAGAAGTAACAGCGGATAATGTAAGACAGGAAGCTGTTTATGGAGATGAGCTTAAATATGAGGAAGAGCAGGACAAGTTCCCTGCTCAACCTACAAGCGATTACACAAAGACAGCTATTAAGCGTATGCCAACAGCGGACTTGCAGACACTTGCCTTAGAACAAGGTATTGAGAACGCAATGGAGCTTACAGGAGCAGAACTTAAAGAACTGTTAATTGAGAAATTAGGGTTATAGGAGCTGAAATTATGGAATACACCACATTAGAGCAAGTTAAAATCAGACTTAAACAATTTCATATTGAGACAGTCACAAATGATGATGATACAACATTTGATGTGGTAGTGTTCGATAACAAAGAAGATAATCCAGTAATCGAACAGCTTATTAAACAGGCTACAGAAGATGTAAAAGCAAAGAGGTGTTATCCCGACAGCTACACAGATGAAATGATAACCGAGGACTTGAAGAAATTTGAGAGTGTTATCGTTAATCTGGCTGTCTACGACCATTCACAAGCAGGCGAAAACTTTATGTCTGCCTTAAGCGAGGGTGGTGTCAACAGAACTTGGAGAAATAGAGACAGCTTATTTGTTGGGGTATTTCCGTTTGCCAAAGTGTTATAGCTTATCTACCAAGTTGTAGAAAAAGTAAATTATCTGTAATGCAGATAAGGCTATAGAAGATTGTGCGTTACCAATATGGTAGCAGGCGGCACACATTAAGGGTGGTGGGCGGTGTGCCATTATTAATTATGAAAGGCGGTATATCAATGCCAATAGCAGTAATTATAAGCATTATTTCAGTTGCTTTTTCCGTCTTTTTCGGACTGTTTACGTTGGGATTTAATCTTAAGAACAACAAAAAGTCTGACAATGCAGAACTTACAGAGCGTGTAAAGGAAAATACACGCATAAATATGAAACTTGACACAATATCAAGCAATACAACAGAGATAAAGAATGAAGTTACAGAAATGAGAAAAGAACTTAATTCTCACGATAACAGGATTATTAAGGTTGAGGAAAGTGTAAAGTCGGCACACCACCGAATAGACGGATTGGAAGCACGACTTAATGAAGATAAGGAGGTATAGCAGAATGGATATAACATCAGTATCAACAGTAGTTGCAATCGTTGTAATAACATATCTGATAGGTTTAGGAGCCAAAGCAATTCCACACATTAAGGATAATTACATTCCTATAATCGTAGGCGTTGCAGGCGGTATCTTAGGCGTTGTAGGTATGTATGTAATACCGGACTTTCCGGCAAATGACATTCTTAATGCAATCGCAGTAGGAATTGTGTCCGGATTATCAAGCACAGGCATTAATCAGATTTATAAGCAGGTAAAGAACAATGCTTGACATTAATAAGCAGGCTATGAAGTATTCACTTCAAGGACAGACAGTAACCATCTATGAAAGAGATGAAGACGGCAATATTCTATATGAGGGATATACCGACACAGATGGCAACTTCATTCCTTATCTTGATGATGAGGGAAATAAGATACCCAAAGTTCTTGAAGAGAAAACAGGTTTTTCAGAGCCGGTCGATTTCAAAGCAAACATATCATTCAGCGGCGGAGAAGCACAAAGCAAAGAATACGGCTTTGATACGGCTGATTTTGACGCTATTTTGCTGACAGATAGGGATACATTACCTATTCAAAAAGGCGACCTTATATGGCTTGATAGCAAGCCTACATACACATCTGACAGTCTTGTTGATGAAACATCAGCAGACTTCACGATTGTAGGTATTAAGCCAGCATTATATTCAACTAAGTATATGCTTAAAGCAGTTGTAAAGTAGGTGCATTATGGCAAGACATACAATTAATATATCTTTGTCTGAAAAGTCTGTAAATGAAGCTATCAGACAGCTACAACAGTATAAGCAGAGTTTACAGTATAAATGTGGATTGCTTGTCGAACGATTAGCAGAATTAGGCGACAAAGCAGCAATTATGAGTGTTAATGAAAGTCCATTAGGTAGGACAGTAACATTGAGAGTTGACAGAAAGCCTATTCAAGATGGCTACCAAGCTATTTTAATTGCTACCGGTAAAACTGTTGAGGTAGAAGATAGAGAACCATTTTACACGCTATTAGCAATTGAATTTGGTGCTGGTATTTATTACAACAGCGGCAACGAGAACCCAAAGGCTAATGATTTTGGCTTGGGCGTAGGAACGTATCCAGGACAAATCCACGCATTCAGCGATGGCTGGTACTACTTAGGTAATGATAATCAATGGCACTACACGCACGGCGTTAAAGCCACAATGCCTATGTATAACGCCACAATGGAGATTATTAATCAGTATAAGCAGATAGCAAGAGAGGTGTTTAGTTAATGGCAAATGCAAACGATTGGGCGACAGACCTTGAAAATACAGTCACAGCACTTGTCAAGGCTAAAACCCTAACGCAGCTCAAAAAAACATATCCAAAGATAGTTATAACAAATGAGGGGGAAAACAGCGGTCAAGCAATATTCCCAACAGTATACATTCATTTACTGCCAGCAGTAGAACAAGGACAAACGCTTGACGGACAGACGGTTAACGCATTATTAGCGACATTTCAAGTAGATGTTACCGCTAACACAAGCAAATCTGACTGTCGCAAGGTTATGGCAGTAATTACAGACACATTTAAGACAATGAGATTTCAAGGCACATCAATGCCAGAGTTCTCAATCAGCAATAAAGTACATAAGAGTACCGCTAGATTCAGAAGAATGATAGCGGCAAATGACAGATTAATGTAACAAAGAGCAGAAATGCTCTTATTTTTTTGCAAATTTTTAGGAGGTAAGAAGATATGGCAGATACAGTAGCAGGATTAAGCGCACTGGGAATCACGTTTAGTTATGGTGTTGAAACTACAGCAGGTACTAAACCAACAGCGTTTAAACTTCTTCATAGAATCAATTCTATTGATGAGATTACAGTAACCCCAGAGGCTATAGATGCATCAGCACTTGAAGATTTACAGACAAGAAACATTGCAGGTAGAGATACAGTTACAGATACAGTTGCGGTAACAGTTAATAAGACGGAAGCTACAATCAAAGAGTGGAAAGACCTTATTACAGAATATAAGGCTTTAACTGATGGAAAGAGAATGTGGTTTCAAGAGATTACTCCGGGTATATCAGATGCGGAGTTCTTTGTTGCACAGCCGCCTTCAAAGTTACCAATTACGGGCAAGGAGCAAAATTCACTTCTTACAATGGCTATCAACCTTATTATTGAGGATATGGTAGGAACAGATACAGCAGTAACCCCAACATCGGGGGAATAATGAGCTATTCGACTAAATCAAAAAAGGCTGTGTCGGATAGCGTAGAAAACGCCAAAACAGCCGACTACACATCATATCTTGATGATGTAACAGAATAATTAATTTAAAAGGCAGGTGCGGTGTAAAATCCGCACCTTTCCCTATATGGACGATAGGGTGGGAAAGGGTAAAAATTATGATGAATATTAATGTAAACGGAAATGAATACAAAGTTGAGTTCTCTTTTGGAGCAGCAGAGTGTAAAGAGATAGTGCAGAAAATGTTCTCTGTCGTTAATGGTTCTTACTTACTTGTACAGACAGACAAGAGTGTTGCACAGGCTTCCTTTGATGGATTAGCAAATATGACAGCAGATGTGCCAGAGATTTGTATTTTAGCCATTTATGCAGGCTGTATTGACAATAACCCAGTAACTATGGATGAAGCAAAGGAACTCACTAGAGCATATATTACAGAGAAGAGAAAGACAGATAAGAGTTACGGATATAGAACATTGTTTGAAGAAATCAAGAAAGCGATGGAAGATGATGGTTTTTTCGAGTTGAGCGGAATAACAGCGATGTTAGAGGAAATGGCGGACAATGTGGAAGAAGCAGCACAGGAACAGAAGAAGCCGACAGTAGTACCACAAGACCACAAGAAAAAGCAGACTTCCACAAAATAATCTGGGAAGAATACTTTGTTTTAGCCAGTTCACTAGGCGTTAGTTATTCAGACTTTCTTAAAATGACACCTAAAAAGCTATGGGCTGTTGTAGAGGGTAAGAAACTTGAAAGACAACGAATGGATTCAGATATATGGCTTGCAGTAGGTAACTACATACTCCCAGCAATCAAGATAGGTGTTAGAAGTGGTGCTTGGGGTAAAGGTGAGCTTGAATACCCAGATAAGCCTATTTATAGAGATATTAACAAAAAAGAGAACAGTGAAGATGAAATACAAAGAAAGAGAGAAGAGTTTGTTTTGAATATGAAAATACGAAAAGCAAACTGGGATTTAACACACCCTAAAAATGATAAGCCGGAGGTATAAAGCGTGGAATTAGACAGTTTAGAAGTCAAAATTACCGGTACTGCCAAGAAAGCTATTGATTCTGTTGATACGCTAATAGAACATCTTACAAGGCTGTCAACATCACTTGCGACTGTTAATGGTCCATCACTTAGTAGCCTTGCAAGTGGCGTTAGTCAGTTAGGTTCTGCTATGCAGAATATGAACGCAGGAACAGCAGATTTTACAAGGCTTGCTAAGAATATCACAAAGATAGGTTCTGTTGATTCGGTTGCACTAACTAACACAGCTACATCACTTCAAGCTGTCACAAAGGCAGTTGCAAGCATATCAGCTATTCCGCAGAATGCAACGCAAGTCACAGAATTTGCAAAGTCACTTGGTAAGTTAGGCAGTAAGAGTATAGAAAACGCCGTTGTAAACATTCCGAAGCTAGGCAATGCTTTAAATGGCTTAATGACAACGCTATCAAGAGCGCCAACAGTAAGCCAGAATGTTATTCAAATGACTAACGCATTGGCTAATCTTGCTAGTCAAG
>ERZ780195.274-NODE-274-length-54626-cov-14.488556_pt1 | contig 54626 bp, 43 predicted proteins | sample MGYA00511017_ERZ780195 | MGnify/ENA primary metagenome ERZ780195 (study PRJEB29588, sample SAMEA2159974) | human gut metagenome | biome: human gut; feature: human-associated habitat; material: faeces | place: Denmark | collected 2008/2010 ...
ATCGTATAAGAAGCCGCATTGCAGGTTCGCAATGTGGCTTCTTTGACAAGCTGAAAGCCCTTCCATTCACTGAGTGGAAGGGCTTTTGCCATATTTACGGGCGCAGCATGAGGGCGAAGAGGCCGCCCTGAACGCTGCGGGCGATGAAGTGGACGGTGCGGCCCGTCTCGGTGTCGTACCAGTCGGTGAAGGCCACGCGGCTCTCTGTTTCGCGCAGCATGCGCGCCACCGGCGCGATCATCGCCGCGCGCACCGCGGGATCGTCGGACAGCGCCGCCGTCCAGCAGAGCCAGTCGGATTTGGTGTAGCTCGCGCGGGAATCCAGCGGCAGGCCGTAGCGGTTGATGCGCGGCAGATAGCTCTTCGTCTCCGCCTCGTAGAACTTCTCCGGCATGAGGTTCAGCTTCAGCACGCGATCCCAGAGCAGATTGTACTTCATGCTCCAGCCCTCGCCGGTCAGCGTCAGCGGCGTGGAGCCCTCGCAGCCGATGCGCGCCAGCAGCCGTCCGGCCATTTCGCGCGCATGGGCTTCCCATTTTTCCTCGCCCGTCAGCCGGCCGTAGCACGCCACGCCCACGATGGCCTTGGCCGCCAGATTGACGTTGTGCGCCAGATGGCCGGCAAAGTCGTCGGTGCAGAGCTGCTCGCCCGGATCCTCGCCGTACTCGATCAGATAGCGCACCCACTTGTCCAGCAGGCCGCGATACTTCTCGGCGAGTCCGCGATCCGCGCCGTAGGCCTGCGCGGCCGCCAGCATCACCAGCATGTTGCCGCACTCCTCCACAGGCATCTGATATTTGAAATTGTACACCGGCGTGCCCGCGGGGAAGAGGTAGTAGGGCGGCGGGGTCTTTCCGTTGTCCGTGTGCGGCGCGGCGTAGACCTGACCGGTGGCGCAGGGATAGCGGCCCACGTCGTGGGGCGCGAAATCGTCTGTCCAGACGGGCATGGAGGCGAACTCCAGCACCGGACGGCACAGCGCGTTGACCAGCTCCGGCGCGTACTTCAGGAACAGCGGAATGGACGGATAGCTCACGTCCACGGTTCCGATGCAGCCGTTGGAGTCGTTCTCCTTGGACAGAAGCGCCATATCGCCGCGGGGCGTGGCAATGAGCTTGTGGGCGCACAGCGTGTGCCGCCACGCCGCGCTCGTCAGCGCCTGATAGTCCTCGCCGAAGGGCGCGGAATCGGCCAGCACGCGCGCGTCCGTCTCGGCGCAGCGCCGAAGCAGCGCGTTGAACTGCTCAAAGGTCTCGCGAATCGCGTCGGTGATCTGCGCACCGTTTCGGCGATACCACGCCTTGCACAGGTCGCCGAAGTAGTTGATGGAGGCGATGTCGTCGTAGGCAACGACGGCGCGGACGATCTGCTCGCCCTGAACGCTGCCGCTCCAGCTCATCTCCAGCCCGTCGCCGATGGGGCGAACCGCACTCTCGGAGCAGAGATAGAGATAGCCCCAGTCGATGGTGATGTGATCGCCCGAGTGGCTCAGCGGCTTCTGGGCGGCCTGACCGCACCATGCGGCGTGCATGCTGCCGCTCTCGAAGGCGCCGGAGGTCATCTCCGGGCGAATCTCGCCGTCGTAGCAGAGGCGGTCGGAGAGGCGCATGCTCAGCGAAACCTCGTGCGGTTTTCCGTCCGCGGCGCACAGGCGCATTTCCACCAGCGTCACCGGCCGGCTCATCCAGTCGGGATCGTCGGGAAAGGCGGGCGCGGCGAAGCGCGTCTCCAGCCGAACGCCGCCGAATTCCGAGACGAAGCGCGTGATCGTCGGGGAGACCTCCAGCGCGGCGAGCTTCGCCTCCGGCGCTTCGCCCAGGCCGAGGAAGCGCGCGGGCGCGCCGTCCACGGTCATCGCGCCGCGGATGGGCTTGACCGGGCCGCTCCAATGGGCCGCGTCGGTCTGCGTCATCGTGTCGGCGGGCATCCAGATGGACAGATAGGGATCCGAGGTAATCAGCGGAATGGCGGGCAGTCGATCCATGCGTTCCATAGAAATCTCCTTTTCAGAACATCTTTCGAATGTTGTACACCGTGCGGATGTACTCGTAGCCGTTTTCCTTGTAGAAGCCCAGCGCGCTCTTGTGGGAGACGGCGGCGTTGGTGCGAATGCCCTTCGCGCCGGTTTCCCGGGCCCAATCCTCCACCGCCTGAAGCAGGCGGCGGCCGATGCCCCGGTTGCGATACTCCGGATCCACGGCCAGCGCCACCACGTCCTTCATCGGCGGCGCGTAGATCGGGTCATGGTTGTTGGCGTGGATAAAGCCGATGACCTCGTCCTCCTGATCCACGGCCACCAGCAGCAGGTTCTCCGTCGAGCCGATCAGGCGGCGGAGGTTCTGCTCCACCTGCTCCTCGGAAAACTCGTAGCCCAGTACCTCATGACAGAGCGCGTGAATTCTATGCGCGTCCGAAACCATGCAGCGGCGAATATTGGTGTTCATCTTATCGCTCCCTTCCGACGTTTCTTCTATAAATAAAGTATGAGTTGCTTTTCCATATTATATCACAGACGCGGCTGAAGAATCAACGCCGGGCGGCAAATGTTGTCAAAATCTGAAGCGGCGGAGAAACGCAAAAAATCGCGCCTCCGGGGAAATGTCCTCGGAGGCGCGGGGCGATCAGCTGCCCGCGGGGGTTAAATCCATGTACAGCGCCGTGAGCATGGGGTAGTAGTGGGCGTTGTACATCTCGCGGCCGGAGACGTGGGCGTAGGCAGTGTAGCTCGTGCCGTAGCTGGGATTGGTGATCTTGGTCTGGTTTTCCAGAATGATCAGCTGCTGTTCGCCGTCGGTTCCGACGTCCATGATGTAGTAGGTCTTGCCGTCGCTGACCATCGTGTCCACGATGGGGCCGACGCACTTGAATACCTGTCCCGTCCAGCGCTCGTACAGGCGGCGCAGGCCGTCGTAGTCCATGGCCCAGGCCATCTGCGAATATTTGGCCAGCGTGGGGCGATACTGAACGTTGAGTCGGATGACCGCGTCCTGACGACCGTCCATCTGCACGCGGAAGCGGATCAGATTCTCGCCGAAGCTGCTCAGCTGGGCGATGAACGAGAACTCGCCGGTCTCGCGGTCGAGGAGCAGGCTTTCTGCGATATAGTCCGTCTCCACGGTGATGGATGCGCCCGGCTCGATCTTGCCCTTGACGGTCATGGTCTCCGCGTCGCTGGTGGTGGCCACCGAGGTGTCCAGCTCGAACTCGATGTCGTACTTCTCGCGATGGATGGTGACCTCGCGGCGCGTCTCATGGTGCTGGGGCGTGCGCACGATGATGGTGTAGGTGTTGTCGCCGATGGGGTAGACGTTCACCGTCTGGTCCAGCTCGCCGCTGCGGGAAACGGTGTCGGTCACGTCCTCGCCGTTGACGATGACGGTGCTGCCCGGAACCACCTGAAGATCCAGCGGATAGCGCGCGGTGACGACGTTCAGGCCGTCCTCGGCGGGGCTGAGCACCGTCAGCGGCGAATCGGGCACCTCCACGGTGAAGGCGATCTCCGGAAGCTGCGTGCGCGAGCCGCGCTCATCCACCAGCATGGGCGAGAGGCGCACGTTCGCGGCCTCCACGTCCGTCACGTCGCCGCTGAACCAGTCGGAATCGGCGATGGTGACGCGCGCCACGCCGCCGGAAATGCTCAGCGATTTTTGAAGCTCGGGCAGGAAGATCTGGTCGCCGTCCGAGCCGTAAAAGACGATGGTGTGGCCCACTCGGCCGTCGTCCATGGTCACGGTGTTCACCGTGGGCGTGTATTCGCCGCGGGTGTACAGGCGGTTGACGCGATAGCTGCCGATCCAGAAGGTCAGCTTGTATATGCCCAGACACACCAGAAACGCGCAGACCAGCGCCGCGGCGGCGATGAGCGCGCGGCGAAGTCCCCGGCGGCGGGGATCCTCCCGGACGGCGGGGCGCTCGGGCGCTTCGGCCTGCGGCCGGGCGCGGGAAATGGGCTGCTTGCAGTTGGGGCAGTACTGCCTTTCGCCGGCAAAGCGGCTTCCGCAATAGGGACACTTCAATGTGGGAATCCTCCTTGAGGGAATGGAGTCGGGAATATCCGACCATTTTAGAAAATTATATCACAAAAGCTCCTTCAGGGGAAGAAATGTTTGTTGGAATTTTCATGTTTAACTATCGACTTTTCGAAAATCTATGCTATAATAATGATTAGGCAAGCCGCAGGCTTGGCCGGGTCGCGCACGCGTAGCGGGCGTGACAATCATGCTATAATATATTGTGATATGTTATACGGAGGTGTCATCATGGACGACTTTTTGGAGCAGGTAGCCAGACGGCGCAGGCAGGGCGCGTATACGGCGCTGTATTTTGCCGTGTGGATTCTGATTGTTCTCTTCGGACTGACCGCGCTGATGAATCTGACCTCGATCATCGGCATGAACGCCGAGGGCGGCGTGGCGTTTCGCTTTGAGGCGCTGATCATCGCCGTGATCTCCGGCGGAATCACGTTCCTGCTGTGGCGGCGCGCGGACTACTGCCGCATGGAATACGACTACACCTTCACCAACGGAACGCTGGACGTTTCCCAGGTGCTGAACAACAAGCGCCGCCGCTATCTGACCGCGCTGGACATGAAGGACGTGGAGCGCTGCGGCCCCGCCGAAGGTCAGGCCTTCGCCAAGACGCTCAACGAGCAGGGGCTGAAGAAGCACAACTGGTTCCTCAACCGCGACGCGAAGCTGTATTACTTCTACTTTGTGAAGAACAACGTCAAGCACATGGCCGTGATGGAGCTGACCGACGAGATGGTGGCGCTGATTCGCAGCAAGGGCTATCTCCAGCGCGGCGCATGGACGGGAGACGAGGGCAGGCTGAACTATGGCGTATCTCGATAACAGCGCCACCACGCAGCCCTGCCGCGCGGCGGTGGAGGCGATGGTTCGCTGCATGACGGAGGGCTTTTACAATCCGTCCAGCGTCTATCGCCCCGCCGTCGACGCGTTCCGGGCGGTGCGCGAGTGCCGCGAAACGCTGCTGAAGGCGGTTCACGGCGACGGCTGCGACCTCTACTTCACCTCCGGCGGAACGGAGAGCAACAATCTGGCCATCCTCGGCGCGGCGGCGAAGATGCGCGGGCCGAGGATCTGCGCGGTCTCCGCGGTGGAGCATCCGTCGGTGCGCGAGCCCTTCGAAAGGCTGCGGACCGAGGGCTGGGACGTGCGCGTCATCGGCGTGAGTGAGGACGGCGCTCTGCGCTGGGACGAGCTGGAGCGCGCGCTGGACGACGGCGCGGCTCTCGTCAGCTGCATGCAGGTGAACAACGAAACCGGCGCGCTGCTGGACGCCGAACGGCTGCGCCGGACGGTGAACGGCCGCGCGCTGATTCATGTGGACGGCGTGCAGGGCTTTCTGCGCGTGCCCTTCGACATGAAAAACGCCGACCTGTACACACTCAGCGGTCACAAGATTCATGGCCCGAAGGGCATCGGCGCGCTGGTGGTGCGCCGGGGCGTGCGGCTGGAGCCGCGCCAGATCGGCGGCGGTCAGGAGAGCGGCATGCGCTCGGGCACGGAGAACACCCCGGGCATCGCCGGGCTGCACGCCGCGGCGAAGGAGCTCATCGCGGTTCAGTCCACGCTGGGCGGCGAACTCATGCAGAAAAAGCTGCATCTGATCGGAAAATTCCGCGAGGCGGTTCCGGAAATGCTGGTCAACGGCCCCGAGCCGGAGCATGCCGCGCCCCACATCGTCAACCTGAGCTTCCCCGGCGTCCGCGGCGAGGTGATGCTGCACGCGCTGGAGAGCGAGGGCGTGTACGCGTCCACCGGCTCGGCCTGCTCGTCGAAGAAGCTGAAGGTCAGCGGCGTGCTGACTGCCATGGGCGTCGCGCCGGCGCGCGCGGAATGGGCGCTTCGCTTCAGCCTGAGCCCCCACACGACGATGGAGGAAATCGACGACGCGGCGCAGAAGCTGGGCGCGATTTATGCCTCGCTCAAGCGCTTCCAAAGGAGATAGACAACCATGAGAGACGTACTGCTCGTCCGCTACGGCGAGGTTTTTCTGAAGGGCGCAAACCGCCCGCACTTTCTGAAGGTGCTCAACGACAACGTGAAAAAGGCGGTCAAGCCCATCGGCGGCCGCGTATGGATGTCCGATTCGCGCATCTATGTGTCGGATTTCGACGACCTTCAGGAGTGCATCAGCCGCGTGACGAAGGTGTTCGGCATCTATTCCGTCAGTCCCGCCGTGGAAATGGAGAAGGATCTCGAGGCCATTTCTGAGAAAGCCATCGAGATGATGCGCGACAAAGAGGGCTCGTTCAAGGTGTTCGGCCGCCGGTCGGACAAGAGCTTCCCGCTGAACTCCATGGAAATCGGCATGGAGGTGGGCGGCCGGGTGCTTCAGTCTAATCCGAAGCTGTGGGTGGACGTACATAAGCCGCAGCACCGGCTGAACATCGAAATTCGCGACAACGCCTATCTGTGCGTGGAGGAGATCATGGCCGTGGGCGGTCTGCCCATGGGCACCGGCGGAAAGGCGGCGCTGCTGCTCTCGGGCGGCATCGACTCGCCCGTTGCCGGCTATCAGCTGATGAAGCGCGGCGTGCGCTGCTGCGCCATCCACTTCCAGAGCCCGCCCTACACCGGCGAGCTGGCGCGGGACAAGGTGATGCAGCTGGCGAAGAAGCTGGCGGATTACGCGGGCGGCATGCGCGTGTATCTGGTGCCGTTCACCAAGTGTCAGCTGGAGATTCACGAAAAGTGCCCCGACGGACTGGGCACGCTGATTACCCGCCGCTTCATGATGCGCATCGCCGAGAAGATCGCCCGGGACTACGGCGCGCAGGCGCTGATTACCGGCGAGAGCCTCGGACAGGTGGCCTCTCAGACCATGGAGGCGCTGGGCTGCACCGACGCGGTGGTGAACATGCCCGTGTTCCGGCCGCTGATCGGCATGGACAAGACTGAAATCATGGCCATTGCGCAGAAGATCGACACCTTCGAGACGTCCATTCTGCCCTACGAGGACTGCTGCACGGTGTTCACGCCGCGCCATCCCGTGACCAGGCCGAAGCTGAGCACCATGCCCGACGCGGAGCGCAAACTGGACGTGGACGCGCTGGTGGACGAAGCCGTCACGGCCACGGAAATGGTGATCGTCTGAACCGAATCAGGGAGTGAAAAATGACCCTCATCGAGTACATTGAGAAGCTCAAAAACAATCCGGCGTTCATGAAAAACGTCACCTCGTGGCAGGTGGTGCCCGAGCGGAAGGCGCGGTACGGCGAGTTTCCGTCAGATCTGGATCCGCGGGTGAAGCAGACGCTGCACGAGCGCGGCATCGACCGGCCCTATATCCATCAGAGCCGTGCCATCGCCGCCGCGCTGTCAGGGCAGGACTTCGTCGTGGTCACGCCCACAGCTTCGGGCAAGACGCTGTGCTACAACGTGCCGGTGCTGGATTCCATCCTGAAGGACGAGTCCGCCCGGGCGCTGTATCTGTTTCCCACCAAGGCGCTGTCCAGCGATCAGGTGGCGGAGCTGTATTCGATGATCGAGCGCATCGGCGCGGACGTGAAGGCGTATACCTATGACGGCGATACGCCCGCGTCGGCTCGGAGCGCCATCCGCCAGGCGGGACATGTGGTGGTGACCAACCCGGACATGCTCCATCAGGGAATTCTGCCGCATCACGCCAAGTGGGTGAAGCTGTTTGAGAACCTCCGCTACGTGGTCATCGACGAAATCCACGCCTATCGCGGAGTGTTCGGGTCGAATCTGGCCAACGTGCTGCGCAGGCTCAGGCGCATCTGCGCGTTTTACGGCTCCAATCCCACGTTCATCTGCTGCAGCGCCACGATTCAGAATCCGAAGGAGCTGGCCGAGACCATGACCGGCCGGGAGATGCTCCTGATCGACGAAAACGGCGCGCCGGCGGGGGAGCGGCACGTGGTGTTCTACAATCCGCCGGTGATCAACGCCCAGTTGGGCATCCGCGCCGGCTCCATTCCCGAGACGCGGAACATCGCTGCGTCGCTGCTGAAGGCCGGCGTTCAGAGCATCGTGTTTGCCAAGGCTCGGCTGACGGTGGAGGTGCTGGTGCGCTATCTGAAGGACATGGTGCGCGATCCGCTGGGCAACGCCGGCAAGGTGCGCGGCTATCGCGGCGGCTATCTGGCCACTCAGCGCCGGGAAATCGAGCGCGAGCTGCGTGCGGGACAGATCATGACGGTGGTCTCCACCAACGCGCTGGAGCTGGGCATCGACATCGGCAAGCTGGACGCGTGCGTGCTCTGCGGCTATCCCGGAACCATCGCCAGCACATGGCAGCAGGCCGGGCGCGCGGGCCGGCGCGGCGCGGTGTCGCTGCTGATCGTCGTGGCCAGCTCGAACCCGCTGGATCAGTACATCATCAACCATCCCGACTATTTCTTCGGACAGTCGCCCGAGCGGGCGCTCATCAACCCGGACAATCTGTACATTCTGCTCAACCACGTCAAGTGCGCGGCCTACGAACTGCCCTTCGAGGAGGACGAGAAGTACGCCGGGCTGGAGGACACGCCGGAGCTGCTGGGCTATCTGGAGGAACAGTCCATTCTGCGAAGGGTGGGCGGGCGATACTACTGGATGGCCGAGGAATTTCCGCAGGCCGGCATCAGTCTTCGCTCGGCCTCGGATCAGAATTTTCTGGTGGTGGACATTACCGACCCGAAAAAGCACCGGGTCATCGGCGAGATGGATCGCTTCACCGTGCCGATGCTTCTGCACAAGCACGCCATCTACATGCATGAGGGCACCCAGTATCAGGTGGAGGAGCTGGACTTCGAGGGCAAGAAGGGCTATGTCCGCCGGGTGGACGTGGGCTATTACACCGACGCCGACCTGACCACGAGTCTGAAGGTGCTGGACGAGTTCGAATCCGAGCCCGCCGGGCCGTGGGTGCGCGCCCGGGGCGAGGTGCTGGTTTCGTCCATCGTTACGGTGTTCAAGAAGATTCGCTTCGATACCCACGAAAATCTCGGCTGGGGGCCGGTGACGCTGCCGGAGCTGGAGATGCAGACCACGGCCTGCTGGTGGACGCTGCCCGACGAGCTGGAGGAGCGCTACGAGCGCGAACCGCTGAAGAACGCCATGGTGGGTCTGGCCCATCTGATTCGCCACATTGCGCCGATGCATCTGATGTGCGCGCCGCAGGACGTGAACGTGGTCTATCACGTGAAGGATCCGTTCACCCACAAGCCCACGATCTATCTGTACGATTCGGTGCCCGGCGGCATCGGCCTGTCCGACCGAATCTATGAGATGGACCGCGCGCTGCTGGAGCGGGCGCGGGAGATGCTGCTGGCCTGTCCCTGCACGGACGGATGTCCCGGCTGCGTGGGCGCGGCGGCAGGCAGCGGCGCGAAGGAGACGCTGAAGCAGATTCTGGACGAGCTGCTGGAGGAAAAACCGTGAATGGCGCGCGCAAGGTCGATCGAAAAACGCTTCGGCGCTATCTGACGCTGCTGCACTTTCAGACGATTTCGCAGGAGGGCGGCGGCGCGGATCGCGTCTGCGCGCAAGTTCGCGCGCGGCAGGCGATTCAGTTCGATCCCATCAACGTGGTGGGGCGCAACGCCGATCTGGCGCTGCAGAGCCGTATCGACGGCTATCGCCCGGAGATGCTCGCGCAGGCCGCCTATGGAGAGCATCGCCTGTACGACGGCTACGACAAGAACCTCTGCCTGTTTCTGCCGGAGGACTATCCGTATCTTGCCCGGCTGCGGGCGAGCAACGCCGCGTGGTTCCGGGAAAATCCGGAGCTGAAGGCGGCGGAGCCGGCGGTGCTTGAAGAAATCGACCGGCGCGGAGCACTGTGCTCCGACGATCTTCAGGTGGATGGTCAGATTCGCTGGCCGTGGGGAAGAGCGAAGCTCGGCCGCGCGGCGCTGGAGGATCTGTGGATGGACGGCACGCTGTGTATCGCCCGGCGCGACGGCGTGCGGAAGTACTACGACCGCTTCGAGCGGTGCTACGATCCGAAGCTGCGAAAAATGCCCGAGCCGAATCCGTCGGACAGGGACTGGTTCGCGTGGCAGGCGCTGCGGCGAACGCGCAGCGTGGGGTTTCTCACCGGCGGCGCGAGCGACGCGCTGCTGTGCGTGGACGGCATGAAGGCCGCCGAACGCCGGGCGGCGTTTGAACGCCTTTGCGCCGAAAAAAAGCTGATCCCGGTGGAGACGGAGGGTTTGAAGGGCTTCATTCCCGCAGATAATGAGGATGTGCTGCTTCGCGCCGAGCGCGAGGAGCCGGAAAAGCGGGTGCGCTTTCTCGCGCCGCTGGACAATCTGCTGTGGGATCGCAGGCTCGTCGAGGCGATATTCGGCTTCGAGTATCGCTGGGAGGTCTACGTCCCGGCGGAAAAACGAAAATACGGCTACTATGTGCTCCCGGTGATGTGCGGCGACGAGCTGATTGCCCGCATGGAGCCGGAGCGCTTCGACGGAACGACCTTCCGAATCGCGCGCTGGTGGTGGGAGCCGGGCAAGGGCGAAAGCGATCTGCCCGCTCACGCGCTGGACGACGCGATGGTGCGTTTCGCCGCATATCTTGGAACCGATCAATTTGACAGGAGTGAAATTCAAAATGACTGAAAGTGTAAAGCACTTCACCGCAGAGGAGCTGTCCGAGGCGAAGCTGAAGGAAATGGGTCTGGTGCTGGTGGACTTCTGGGCGACCTGGTGCAGCCCGTGCCGCATGCTCGCACCGACCATTGAGGAAATCGCTGGCGAAATGGCGGGCGAGGTCACCGTGGGTAAGCTGAACATCGACGACTATACCGACTTCGCCATCGGCAGGGGCATCGTCAGCATCCCGACGCTGATTCTCTACAAGAACGGCGAAGAGGTGCAGCGCGTGGTGGGCGTGCAGCCCAAGCGGGCGATCATGGACATGATTCGCCGGGCGCAGTAAGCTGCTTCAATAAATAATGGTTAAATCGGAGCGGGAAAAGTGATTTTCGCTCCATTTTGTGGTATACTTTGTGTAACTATCGCGGCACAGGGAAGTGGCGCGAGATTTCGGATGGTTGAATCACGCCCGTGCGTTTCTGGCGTGATCGAAAATAGATCATCGAAAAAAAGGAGGAGTTTGCCTTTGGCAAAAAAGAACAAAGAGCCGAAGCTGAAGATCATCCCGCTGGGCGGTCTCGGCGAAATCGGCAAGAATATGACCGTTTATGAGTATCAGAACGACATCATCGTGGTGGACATCGGCTCCATCTTTCCGCGCGAGGACATGCCGGGCGTGGATCTGGTGATTCCCGACACGACCTATCTGGAGAAGAATCAGGATCGCCTGCGCGGATATTTCATCACCCATGGCCACGAGGATCACATCGGCGCGGTGCCCTATGTGCTGCGCAAGATTCCCGCACCGGTCTACGGCACCAAGCTGACGCTGGCGCTGTGCGAGAACAAGCTCAAGGAGCATCGCCTGACGGGCGTCGCGCCGCTGAACGTGGTGGAGGCGGGCGACGTGATTACCGCCGGCGCGTTCAAGGTGGAGTTCATCCACGTCAACCATTCCATCGCCGGCGCGTGCGCGCTGGCCATCCACACGCCGGTGGGCACCGTCGTTCACACCGGCGACTTCAAGATTGACTTCACGCCCCAGGACGGCACGCCGCTGAACTTCGGCCGCTTCGCCGAGCTGGGCAACAGGGGCGTGCTGGCGCTGCTGGCCGACAGCACCAACGTGGAGCGTCCGGGCTATACGATGAGCGAAAAGAAGGTCGCCGAGACGTTCAATTCGCTGTTCGAGCGCGCCACGGGCCGCGTCATCATCGCCATGTTCGCCAGCAACGTCTCGCGCATTCAGTCGGTGGTGGATTCGTCCGTGCGCTTCGGCCGCAAGGTCTGTCTCGTGGGCCGCAGCATGGTCAACGTGGCGAAGGTTGCCATGCAGCTGGGATACCTGAGCATTCCCGAGGGCAAGCTGATCTCGGCGGACGAGCTGGATCGCTATCCCGACAACGAGATCACCGTGCTGACCACCGGCAGTCAGGGCGAGCCCATGTCGGGCCTGTCCCGCATGGCCTTTGCCGAGCATCGCAAGCTGGAGATTCGCGAAAGCGACATGGTCATCATCTCGGCCACGCCCATTCCCGGCAACGAAAAATCGGTCTCACGGGTCATCAACCAGCTGTTCCGCATCGGCGCGAACGTGATTTACGAATCGCTGGCCGAGGTGCACGTCTCCGGCCACGCCCGTCAGGAGGAGCTGAAGCTGATGCACTCGCTGGTGCGTCCGAAGTACTTCATTCCCGTCCATGGCGAGTATCGCCATCTGCACCATCACGCCAATCTGGCCAAGGCGCTGGGCATGCCCGAGGACAACGTGCTCATCTGCGAAATCGGCGACGTGATCGAGATGGATCGCAGCACGCTGGACGTGACCGGCGTGGTGCCCAACGGCTCGGTGCTCATCGACGGTCTGGGCATCGGCGACGTGGGCGCGGTGGTGCTGCGCGACCGCAAGCACCTGTCCGAGGACGGTCTGCTGATCGTCGTCATGGGCGTGGATCACGAGCTGGGAAGCGTGGTCTCCGGCCCGGACATCATCAGCCGCGGCTTCGTCTACATGCGCGAGGCGGACGAGCTGGTGGATGGAGCGCGGGAGGCCGCGCGCCGCGCCATCGACGCCTTCGGCCCCATCGACTCCTCCGATTGGAACCACGTCAAGAGCGACGTGCGCGAGTCGGTGCAGCGCTACATCTACGATACCATCAAGCGTAACCCCATGATTCTGCCCATCATCGTGGAAATCTGAGGGAACCCGCGGAATATTTCGAACGTCTAAGGAGCATCGGACTTTATGAATCCATACGATCAGGCCCATCAGCTGGCCAAATCCCTGAAGGAGAGCGAGGAGTACCGCGAATACGTCCGCCTGCGCGACGCCGCCTACGACGACGGAACCAACAAGGCGCTTCTGGACGAATACAAGCGGCTGCAGTTCCGCATGCAGGCCAGGGCCGCCGCGGGCGAGACGATGCCTGAGGAGGATCTTCAGCGCCTGCAGCAGATCGGAACGCTGCTCCAGTTCAACCCGGACGTGAGCGCCTATCTGCTGGCGGAATTCCGCTATCAGCGGATGCTGTCGGAGATCTTTAAGATTCTGGCGGACACGGCGGGCGTGGATCTGGACATGCTCGCTCAGGGATGATCGATCATCAGGAGGTTTGAATGGCTCGGGGCAACGGACGGCTGCGCGGCAGGCGCAGAAAAAAGAGAGAACCCTATACGCTGGAGCGATACAGCACCCGCGCGCTGCATGAGGAGCGCGCGTACGGCCTGTTCTGGTATGCGTGGCTGTGGAAAATCCTGCGGCCGGTGCTGATCTTCTTTTGCAGCGTGCTGATCGTGGTGGGCATGGTCACGGTGGGCTACAACAAGGTCTACGGCATGTTCCTCGCGCCGACGGACACCATGAACGCCAACGTGGTGGACTTCGAGATCGAGAGCGGCACGTCCGTGGCGAAGATCGGCGAGAACCTCAAGGACGCAGGTCTTTTGCGCAGCGACAAGGTGTTCCGCTATCTGATTCAGTTCGAGGGCCTGACCAACTCCCTGAGCTACGGCACCTACAAGCTCTCGCCGAGCATGACGGTGAATGAGATCATTGCCGAGCTGACCTCGGGCAGCCAGACCAACGAGCGCGTGGTGACCATCATTCCCGGATGGACGTGCGAGGACATCGCCGACTATCTGGTGGGCATCGGCGCCATCGACAATCGCGACGAGTTCCTCACGCTTTGCAACGACGTGGATCGCTTCGTGGGCTCGTCCTACGCGCTGCGCGCGGCGAAGGACGCGGGCGCGCTGACCGGCCGTAAGTACGCGCTGGAGGGCTATTTCGCCCCGGACACCTACCGCATCTTCCTCTCTGCCACGCCCGAGGGCATCATCAACAAGCTGCTGACCCAGGAAAACGACGTGGTTAACGACGTGTTCTACTCGGATCACACCGAGTATTACACCGACGCGGAGGGCTATCGCCACGAGGTGGAGAAGTATCAGACCACGCTGAGCATGGATCAGACCATGATTCTCGCGTCGATGATCGAGAAGGAAGCCTCCAACGCCACGGATTACGCCCGGGTTTCGGCGGTGTTCCACAATCGACTGAATCTCGGCTGGAAGCTGGAGAGCGACCCCACGGCGACTTATCTGAGCGGCGAGAACAAGCTGGTGCTGTCCGAGGCGGAGCTGACGGACAACAACGCCTACAACACCTACGTCATCGACGGCCTGCCGGCGGGCCCCATCTGCAATCCGTCCAGAGCGGCCATCGAAGCGGCGCTGTATCCGGACATGGATTACGTCAGCGAAGGCTATCTGTACTTCTGCGCAACGGAGCCCGGCTCCGGCACGCTGGCCTTCGCCCGCACGCTGGAGGAGCATCAGGCCAACGTGGACAAATATCGCCCGCTTTGGGAGGCCTACGACCGCAGCCAGGGCGCTTCCTGACGGACAGGCAGAAATTCACGGATAATGCAATAGAATGTAGGGCGGTCTTCCGCGAAGGAGGAGTGCCCTATGTTTTTGTCCGAAACCCTGATCTGGCTGATCGAGCACGGCTGGCTGATGCTTTTGCATCTGTCGGCCAAATCGTCCTTTCCCAAGCCGCTGCCGCCCGAGGAGGAGCGCGCGCTCATCGCCGAGATGGCCGCCGGCAGCGAGGAGGCGAAGCGCCGGCTGATCGAGCACAATCTGCGTCTGGTTGCCCACATCGCCAAGAAATACGTCCATTCGGGCGTGGAGCAGGACGATCTGGTGTCCATCGGCTCCATCGGCCTGATGAAGGCGGTGCAGACCTTCCGGCCCGAGGCCGGGCGGCTGACGGCCTACGCCTCGCGCTGCATTGAGAACGAGATTCTGATGACGCTGCGCGCCAACCGCAAGAACCGCGCCGTGGTGCTCATGGGCGAGGCCGCGGGCGTGGACAAGGAGGGAAGGGAACTGCCGCTGGCCGATCTGCTGGGCACGGATCCCAATCTGGTGGCCGACGAGGTGGAGACGGCCATCGAGGCCGGCCGGGCGATCCGGCTGATGGAGACAACCTTGGACGAGCGGGAGAACGAGGTGGTGCGCCTGCGCTACGGCCTGACGGACGGCGAGCCGCTTCCTCAGCACGAGGTGGCCCGGCGGCTGGGCATTTCCCGCAGCTATGTCTCGCGCATCGAAAAGCGGGCGCTGGAGAAGCTGCGAAGGGCGCTGGAACGCTGATTGGCGGCAGAACCGCTGCTACGATGATGAGCATGGCGGGAAGCGCGGGAAATCAAAAGCTGTGATGTGAATTCAGCCGCGGTGGTATTTGAACGCTCCGGCGGCGACGGAGCTGTCATGGCGCTCAGGCACGCACGGGAATCGGTGGAAGCGCTTAACGCGCAGGTGGAGGAAGGACTGAGGGCGTGCCGGCGGAAGAGCCCGCGGCTTTGGGCACCTCCGTCGGCCATGCCCGGAGCGATGCAGAGCGTCCTCGTTTATACGAGATGCAGAAGCAGGGCACGCAGACGGCACGGATAAAGCGCTGTGAAAATGCGGCGGAGCTGGTTTTCAGCTCCGCCGCATTGTTCATTTCTTCAGAACGCGCCGGATCGACGCGGGATCCACCGTGAGGTTCACCGTCTGGAATTCGCCTTTGAAGAACACGGCCCAGTTGTTGAACGCGCAGGGGAGCGCCTTGGCCTCGGCCAGCGTGCGCACCTCGCGCAGAATCAGCGGCGCGCCCTGCTCGGCGCAGACCTTTTTCGCAGCGTCGATGGCGCTGAGCACGTAGGGACACTGGCGGTCGTAGTAAATGGTCAGCGCCTGCTCGTCGATGCGCATGCGTCTGGCGCTTTCGCAAAAACGAGGCGCGGTTCCGTCGAAGGAGTGGGCCAGCAGCTCGTAGCCGTTGTCCGTCTCGTCCACGGGCGCAAAGCCGAAGCGCGCGGCGAAGGGCTGGTCGGTGAGCCATGCCTTCTGCTTCTTTGCGCCCATCATGCACACTCCGGAGCGGCCCTTCGACCGCGCGTCGTCGAGGCAGTATTCCATCAGCGCCCGGCCATAGCCCTTGCCTCTGGTCTCGCCCAGCGTCCACAGGCAGTAGATGTACAGATAATTCTCTCCCTCAATGGGCACCCACGCATTTTCCAGCGGCGCGTATTCGATGAACGCCGTGGCCTTCGCGTCCAGCTTGCGAAAGACGTGGCCCTCTTTGAGCCGCTCGGCCAGCCATTCGCGCTTGGCCTCCACGCCCGAATGGGGCTTTTTCGAGCGGATGATGCAGCAGAGGTGCTCGGAGGCGAGGTTTTCCTCCGTGAGATTGATGAAATTCGCGTCCATTTCCACATTTCCTCCTAGGCAAGGTCAGAGCAGGTCGAACATGCTCATCTGCTCGGACTGGGAGCTCTGCCAGTGGCGGCACATGCCCGCAAAGTCGAATCCGCGCAGATCGGCCACCGGCGTCGCGCCGTGGGAGATCAGCGGCTGATTGCAGGCCGCGCCGCTGAGGGCGTAGATCCAGTCGCAGTAATGGTTGTGCAGCGCGTCCAGCTCGCCGCGCTTGTTGTCGGTGTTGCAGATGAACGCCGCGTCGGCCAGCGCGAATGCCACCTTGTTGCGGGCGATGGCGTGGCTGACGGTGAACATGGCCTCGGGATGCTCCAGCGAGACCAGCGCCGCCCGCTGCTCGGACAGCAGCTGCGCGATGGGCTCGTATTCCATGTGCTCGTACAGTCCGCCGCCCAGCACGTCCACCAGCGTTCCGCCGTGCTCCAGCACCGCGCCCGCGGCCACGCGCGCCACGCCCAGCTCGCCGCCGGTGATGACGGCATAGTTGGCCCTGACGGCGTTTTTCACCAGCGAAATCACGCCCTCGCGCACCTCGGGCGTGGTCTTGACGCCGCTGATGCCCAGAATGGCGATGGCGGGCGCGCCGATGAGCCGGGCGTTGCCGGCGCGATAGAGAAACGGCGGCGCGGCCTGAGGCAGCCGGCGGCGCAGCCGCTCGGGATAGCTCTCGTCGCAGATGGGCACGATCTCTGTGCGGTGCTCGGCGAATTCCTCCAGCGCGTAGCTGAACTGCACCGCGCGGTTGAGCAGCGTGTAGATGCGGTAGGCCTCCTCCTCGGAGATGCCGATGTACATCATCATGCCGCTGATGTCCGCGCCGATGAGCCCGCCCGGCGTGCGATACTTGGAATCGCGCACGCGCTCGGCCAGACGATAGTATTCCTGTGTGCTCAGCGGCCGGGCGTATTCCTCCCGGTTGGGCGAGAGCGCCATGGTCAGAAGCATCGCCGCAAATCCCTCGTCGGTCAAGACCTCCGCCTCCTTTAGAATCGTTTTTTGCACGATTGTCGACGAACTGCTTTCGGCGTTCCGCCGACCCGGCCAAGCCTGCGGCTTGCCTAGTCATTATAACACACCTTTCGGCCTTTGTCACGCACGGGATTGGAGCGCAAATTCGACGAATTAACGCAAACAGCGAGGAAGCGGGATTGACAGTTTCCGATTGGAAATATTACAATATAGGATGAATTATTGGGCATAAGGAGAATCGTCAATGTCGAGTCCGCATTAAGCGCTCCGGAGCGAATGAGTCCCATCACGAATTCAGGAGGAGCAAACGATATGGAACATCCCGAACTCAGGGCAGAGGTGGCGCGCCGGCGCACCTTCGCCATCATTTCGCACCCGGACGCAGGTAAGACCACGCTGACCGAAAAACTGCTGCTCTACGGCGGAGCCATCCGCCAGGCCGGCTCCGTCAAGGCCCGCAAGGCCGCGCGCCACGCGACCTCGGACTGGATGGAGATCGAAAAGCAGCGCGGCATTTCCGTCACGTCGTCGGCCATGCAGTTCGACTACGACGGCTATCGCATCAACATTCTGGACACGCCGGGCCATCAGGACTTTTCCGAGGACACCTACCGTACCCTCGTGGCCGCCGACAGCGCCGTGATGCTCATCGACAACGCCAAGGGCGTGGAGGAGCAGACCATCAAGCTGTTCAAGGTCTGCCGCCTGCGCTCCATTCCCATCTTCACCTTCGTCAACAAGATGGACCGCGCGGGCCGCGATCCCTTTGAGCTGATGGAGGAGATCGAGCAGGTGCTGGGCATCCGCTCCTGCCCCGTGAACTGGCCTATCGGCATTCACGGAGATTTCAAGGGCGTGTACCATCGCGACACCCGCATGATCGAGCTGTACCGCGGCGGCGACCACGGACAGACGCAGGTCGAGGTGCAGACCGTGTCCTTCGACGATTCCGAATGCCCCAACGTCATCGGCAAGGGCTATTACGACAAGCTGTGCGAGGACGTGGAGCTGCTGGACGTGGCCGGCGATCCCTTCGATCTGGAGAAGGTGCTGGCCGGACAGCTCACGCCCATGTTCTTCGGCTCCGCCACCAACAACTTCGGCGTGGAGCCGTTCCTGCGCCGCTTCCTGACCTACACCAAATCGCCCACGCCGCGCAGGGCTGACGTCGGCGTGATCGACCCGAACGACGACAAGTTCACCGGCTTCATCTTCAAGATTCAGGCCAATATGAACCCGGCCCATCGCGACCGCCTGGCGTTCATGCGCGTCTGCTCCGGCGTGTTCGAAAAGGGCATGACGGTGTGGCATTCGTCCAGCAATTCCCGCATCAAGCTGGCCCAGCCCCAGACCTTCATGGCGCAGGAGCACGAGTCGGTGGATCTGGCCTATCCCGGCGACATCATCGGCCTGTTCGATCCCGGTATCTTCCGCCTGGGCGACACCATCTGCACCGGCACGCCCGTGCGCTTCGGCGGCATTCCGCTGTTCGCGCCGGAGTACTTCTGCCGCGTCTCGCCCGAGGATTCCATGAAGCGCAAGCAGTTCCTGAAGGGCGTGAACCAGCTCTCTCAGGAGGGCGCGATTCAGACCTTCAAGCGTCCGAACATTGGCCGCGAGGAGATGATTGCCGGCGTGGTCGGCATTCTGCAGATGGACGTGCTGGAATATCGCCTGAAGAGCGAGTACGGCGTGAATATCGTGCGCGAGCCGCTGCCGTTCCGCTATGTCCGCTGGGTGGTGGAAACGCCCAAGCCCGTGGACAGGCTGCGCCTGACCTCCACCAGCGCCGTGGCCATCGACCGAGTGGGCCGCAGCGTGCTGATGTTTGAAAACGAGTGGAGCATCCGACTGGCCTGCGAAAACAACGAGGGCCTCGTCCTCGCCGAGACCGCCGATCGCATGACGGCCGACGAGATGGAGCTTTAAGGCAACGCCGCACAATTCGGCGGCGCGTCTGGCTCTGTCTTTTCCGCCATCTGCGGCATGCAGATTTCTCGATTTACCTCCAGTAAACCTTCGAAATCTGCATTTGCATCTGACGAAAAATCCATTCGCCGGCCAACCGCCTCATTTGTGCGGTGTTACCTTAAGGCAACGCCGCATCATTGGGCGGAGCATCCGATTCCTTCGTTGAAGCGATGTATCCTTAGAAACTGAAATTCTGCCTGAAAAGAGGTTTTTCCATTGAATATTGTTCGCAACGACATTCGCAACATCGCCATCATCGCCCACGTTGACCACGGCAAGACCACGCTGGTGGATGAAATGCTCAAGCAGGGCGGCGTGTTCCGCCAGAACCAGCAGGTGGCCGACCGCGTCATGGACTCCAACGATCTGGAGCGCGAGCGCGGCATCACGATTTTGTCCAAGAACACCGCCGTGCATTATCATGACACCAAGATCAACATCGTCGACACTCCCGGTCACGCCGACTTCTCCGGCGAGGTGGAGCGCGTGCTGAAGATGGTCAGCGGCGTGCTGCTGCTGGTGGATTCCTTCGAGGGCCCGATGCCCCAGACCCGCTTCGTGCTGAAGAAGGCGCTGGAGCTGAATCTGAAGGTCATCATCGTCATCAACAAGATGGATCGCCCGGATCAGCGCTGCGAAGAGGTCGTGGACGAAACCCTTGAGCTGCTGATGGAGCTGGACGCCACCGACGAGCAGCTGGACAGCCCCATCATCTTCGCTTCCGGCCGCGACGGCACGGCCACCACCGACTGGCGCAAGCCCGGCGCCGACCTGCGCCCGCTGTTCGACTGCATCATGGAGCACATTCCCGCACCCGAGGGCGACCCGGAGGGCTCGCTCCAGCTGCTGATCTCCACCATCGACTACAACGACTATGTGGGCCGCATCGGCGTGGGCCGCATCGAGCGCGGCTCCATCGCCGCCGGTCAGATGGCCATCCGCTGCGTCTACGGCTCCAACGGAGTCTCCGCGCCCACGCGTCTGGCCGGACTGTTCGAGTTCGACGGCCTGAAGCGCGTGCCCGCCGAGACCGCGTCCGTGGGCGACATCGTGGCCATCTCGGGCTTCCCGGATCTGCTCATCGGCGACACCATCTGCAACGTGGCCATGGCCGATCCGCTGCCCTTCGTCAAGATCGACGAGCCGACCATTTCCATGACCTTCTGCGTCAACGACAGCCCCTTCGCCGGCACCGAGGGCACCTACGTGACCTCCCGCCATCTGCGCGCGCGTCTGGAGAAGGAGGCGCTGACCGACGTGTCCCTGCGCGTGGAGGAGACCAACAGCACCGACGCGTTCCGCGTGTACGGCCGCGGCGAGCTGCATCTGTCCATCCTCATCGAGACCATGCGCCGTCAGGGCTATGAGTTCGCCGTCACTAAGCCGGAGGTGCTGTACAAGGACGTCGACGGCGTGCGCTGCGAGCCCATTGAGCGCGTCGTCTGCGACGTGCCCACCGAGTATTCCGGCAGCGTTATCGACAAGCTGGGCCGCCGCCGCGGCACGCTGGTCTCCATGCACGGCGAAAACCGCATGCGCCTGGAGTTCACCGTTCCGTCCCGCGGACTGTTCGGCTATCGCAGCGAGTTCCTCACCGACACCCGCGGCGAGGGCGTGATGAGCAGCGTGTTCGACGGCTACGAGCCCGCCAAGGGCGACATTCCCACCCGCAGCTGCGGCGCGCTGGTCGCATGGGAAGAGGGCATGACCACCAGCTACGCGCTGTTCAACCTTCAGGATCGCGGCGAGCTGTTCGTGGACGCGGGCGTGAAGGTCTACACCGGCATGATTATCGGCCGCAATTCCCGGCCGGGCGACATCGACGTCAACGTCTGCAAGAAGAAGCACATGACCAACAGCCGCAACTCGGCCGCCGCCGAGGAGGCGCTGAAGATCACCGGCGTGCGCATTCCCACTTTGGAAGAAGCCATGGAGTTCATCGACGACGACGAGCTCGTGGAGATCACGCCCAAGTCCATTCGCATGCGCAAGAAGATCCTCGGCACCGAGGCGCGCAAAAAGCTGGCCAGCAAGCAGAAGTAAGCGAAAAGGGAGAATTCCGAAAGAGAGTTCTCCCTCTTTTTACAGGAGGAGATGCGGGTGAGCAAGTTCCTGGGCGTTCTGGCGGGACTGGCGCTTTTCTGCGCGGCGATCTTTCTGATGGCGCGGAGCGACGGCGGGTTCAAGCGACCGTCGGATTCCACGCAGGCGCAGGCGACGCGCGTCTGCATGGATAATCTCGACGTGCTGCTGTCCGATATTGCTCAGAACGATTTCACACGCACGGAGCAGATTTCGAATGATGGAAGAAGTCTCTCCGTCCAATCCGTCGAATGCAGCGAGGATACCGGGAAGCCGGTGTTTGTCGAGTATCTCTGCGATGCCAGGCCCTTCGGACTGGACACAGCCTTTTGGGGATTTTATTATTCCGCGGACGACGACATGACCCGCATCTGGTGCGCCGGGGAGCCACTGGTTCCCGTTAATAACGGCTACGCCTGCGAGGAATGGTATTACACCGAGCCAATCACGGATCACTTTTTCTACTACGAGGCGTACTACTACTGACGCGCCAGACGGGAGGTCAACGGCTTTGCGTATCACTCAGCTGCAGCTGAAGGATTTTCGAAATTATGAGGAATGCGCGCTCGAGCCCTGCGAGGGCGTGACGGTGCTGCTGGGCGACAATGGACAGGGCAAGACGAACGTGCTGGAGGCGGTGTATCTGACCTGCACCGGGCGATCCCACCGCACGCGGCAGGATCGGGATCTGATTCGCTGGGGTGCGGAGTTCGCCGATGTGCAGATCCATTCGCTGCGCCGCGACGGCACTCACGAGGTGGAAATTCAGCTGCCCGCGGCGGGTCGGAGGCACATTCTCGTCGCCGGACAGGAGGTCTCGCGCTCGGGCGAGCTGCTGGGCCATGTGACGGGCGTGCTGTTTTCGCCCGAGGATCTGCGCACGGTCAAGGACGGCCCGGCGGAGCGGCGGCGCTTTGTGGACATGGCGCTGGCGCAGCTGCGTCCGGCGTATTATTACGCCATGCAGCGTTACAACCGGGCGCTGAAGCAGCGCAACGAGCTGCTGCGCGCGGCGGCGGCCCGTCCGTCGCTGATGACCACGCTGGATTCATGGGACGAGCAGCTGGCCGCGTCGGGCGCGGAGCTGATGCGCCATCGGCGCGAGTACGTGGCGCGGCTTTCGGAGACGGCGGGGGAGACCCATCGGGACATCGCCGGCGACCGGGAGCGGCTGAGCATTCAGTACCGGCCCAGCATCGACGGCGGCGACGCGCAGGCGTGCATGGACGCGCTGTTCGCGGCGCGGGAGAACGACGCGCGGCGGCTGACCACGTCCGTCGGGCCGCATCGCGACGACGTGGCGCTGCTGGTGGACGGCCGGGACGTGCGCGCCTTCGGCTCTCAGGGCCAGCAGCGCACCGCCGCACTGTCCATGCGCCTGGCGGAGCTGAAGGTCATGCGCGACGAGCTGGGGGAATGGCCGGTGCTGATGCTGGACGATGTGATGAGCGAGCTGGATCCCGGCCGCCGCCGTCGCCTGCTGGAGCATCTGAAGGGCGTGCAGACGCTGGTGACCTGCACCGATCCCGACGATCTGGCCGGAGCCGAGGCGGGCGCGATCTACCGCGTCAGCGGCGCGAAAATCGAACGGGAGCTGTGAAAAAGCGACCGCCGGGGAGAAAAAGCCCCGGCGGTCGCTTTGGCTTTAAGTCAGTTCCCTGAGATAGAAGCGATCCATGGTTCCGTGCTGCACCGACGGCGGGCGGTCGATGGAGCGATAGCCGCGCCGTTCGTACAGACGAATGGCCGCGTCCAGAATCGAGTGGGTTTCGAGATAGAGCCGGCGATAGCCCGCCTGCCGGGCGCGATCCTCCACCGTCTCTATCAGCCGGCGGCCGAGGCCCTTTCCCTTGGCGGAGTCGGAGAGATAGAGCTTCTGCAGCTCGGCGCAGTCCTCGAACGCGGAGCATTCCGCATAGCCCGCGCCGCCGAGAACCTCGCCGCCGCATTCCGCGACGAAATAGGCGCGCTTTTCGGGAAGAGCGGCGTAAAAGCGGCTCAGATGGGCAAGCTCCGGGTCGAAATAGGCCGTGCCTGGAATGTTCAGATGCTTCTTTTCGAGATTCTGCCGGATGATTTCCGCGAGGCGCGCGTCGTCTTCCGGCAGAATCGGGCGGATGCGATAAGCGCTGTCAACAGTCTTCCCCATGCGGGACAGTCCTCCTCTGAATGAAAAGAGGCCGTGAAAGCCGACCAAACGGCCTTCACGGCTCGGAAAAGCGGTTATTCCTCTTCGCCCGCGCTCTCCGCGGAAGCGTCGTTCTCCTCGGGAACGTCCAGCGGATCGTCGGGCTCGTCGTCCTCCTCGGCCTCGGCCCGGGCGACGCAGACGACCTTGCAGCCGTCCTCCACGCGCATCAGGCGCACGCCCTGGGTGTTGCGGCCCAAGGTGGAGATGTCGGCCACGGGCATGCGGATGAGCGTGCCGTCGTCGGTGATGAGCAGGATGTCCTCATCCTCGTGAACCAGCAGCTGACAGGTCAGCGCGCCGGTCTTGGCGGTGAGGTTCATGGCCTTGATGCCCTTGCCGCCGCGGCTCTGCACGCGGTATTCGTCGATCTCCGTGCGCTTGCCGTAGCCGTTTTCGGTGATGGACAGCACCTTCATGTCCGGGAACACCGGGCACATGTCCACGACCTCGTCGCCGCCGTCCAGCTCAATGGCCTTCACGCCCATGGCGTTGCGGCCGATGGGGCGCATGTCGCTCTCGGGGAAGCGGATGGCCATGCCGCTGCGGGTGCCCAGCAGCATCTCGTAGCTGCCGTCGGTGAGTGCCACGCCGATGAGCGCGTCGTCTTCGCGCAGCACGATGGCGATCAGGCCCGCCTTGCGCAGGTTGGCGAACTCGCTCAGCTCGGTGCGCTTGATGACGCCCTGCTTGGTGGCCATGACCAGATAGTGGCCCTCGGTCTTCTCCTGCGGGATGGGCAGCATGGCCGTGACCTTCTCGCCCGGATCCAGCTGCAGCAGGTTGACGATGGCCGTGCCGCGGGCGGTGCGGCCCGCCTCGGGGATCTCGTAGCAGTTGAGCTGATAGACGCGGCCGCGGTTGGTGAAGAACATCAGCGGGTCGTGGGTGGACGTGACGTACATCTGCTCCACGAAGTCCTCCTCGCGGGTGGTTGCGCCCACCACGCCCTTGCCGCCGCGGCGCTGTGCGCGATAGGTGGTCTTGGGCAGGCGCTTGACGTAGCCGAAGTGGGTCATGGTGACCACCATGTCCTCCTCGTCGATGAGGTCGAGCATGTCGATTTCGCCGTCCATGGCCGAGATCTCGGTCTTGCGCTCGTCGGCGTACTTGCGCTTGATCTCCAGAATTTCGTCCTTGATGATGCCCAGCAGCTTGCGCTCGTCGGCCAGAACCTCTTTGTAATAGGCGATCAGCTTCTGAAGCTCGGCGTACTCGGCCTCGATCTTGTCGCGTTCCAGGCCGGTCAGGCGCTGCAGACGCATGTCCAGAATGGCCTGCGCCTGACGCTCGGTCAGGCCGAAGCGGCTCATCAGGCCGTCGCGCGCGTCCTGCGCCGTGCGGCTTGCGCGAATCAGCGCGATGACCTCGTCGATGTTGTCCAGCGCGATCATCAGGCCTTCCAGAATGTGGCTGCGCGCCTCGGCCTTGTCCAGATCGTACTTCGTTCTGCGGCGGATGACGTCCTCCTGATGCTGGAGGTAGTGGAAGATGATCTGCTTGAGGGAGAGCACCTTCGGCTCGCCGTCCACCAGCGCCAGCATGATGGCGCCGAAGGTGTCCTGCAGCTGGGTGTGCTTGTACAGCGTGTTCAGCACGACGCTGGCATTGGTGTCGCGCTTGAGCTCGATGACGATGCGCATGCCCCTGCGGTCGGACTCGTCGCGGATGTCGGAGATGCCCTCGACGGTCTTGTCGTGCACCATCTCGGCGATCTTCTCGATGAGCTTGGCCTTGTTGACCATGTAGGGGATTTCCGTCACGACGATGCGCTGACGGTTGTTGGGCATCTCCTCGATCTCGCTCTTAGCGCGCACGACGATGCGTCCGCGGCCGGTGTGATAGGTGTCGTAGATGCCGCGGCGGCCGAGAATCACGCCGCCGGTGGGGAAGTCCGGGCCCTTGACGCACTGCATCAGGTCGTCCACGGTGCATTCCGGGTTGTCGATCATGCAGACCACGCCGTCGATGACCTCGCCCAGATTGTGGGGAGGGATGTTGGTGGCCATGCCCACGGCGATGCCCGACGAGCCGTTGACCAGCAGGTTCGGGAAGCGGGAGGGCATGACGGCCGGCTGCATCAGCGTTTCGTCAAAGTTGGGGTAGAAGTCGACGGTCTCCTTTTCCAGATCGCGCACCATCTCCATGGACAGCTTGGACAGGCGCGCTTCGGTATAACGCATGGCCGCCGCGCCGTCGCCGTCCACGGAGCCAAAGTTGCCCTGACCCTCCACCAGCGGATAGTGGGTGGCAAAATCCTGAGCCAGACGCACCATCGCGTCGTAGACGGAGGAGTCGCCGTGGGGATGATATTTACCGAGCACATCGCCGACGATACGCGCGGACTTGCGGAAGGGTTTGTCCGGCGTGACGCCCAGCTCGGTCATGGAATAGAGGATTCTGCGGTGTACGGGCTTCAGGCCGTCGCGCACGTCGGGCAGCGCGCGGCTGACGATGACCGCCATCGCGTAGGAAATAAACGATTTTTTCAGCTCATCCTCGATGTTCAGCGGCATCAGATGGCCGACGTTCTTGTCATCAATCAAAGGAAGTCTCCTCCGTTTCGTCAAATATCGAGATCGGCCACCAGCTTGGCGTTCTGCTCAATGAACTCCTTGCGCGGCTCCACCTTGTCGCCCATGAGCAGCGTGAACAGCTCGTCGGCGGCGATGGCGTCCTTCATCTCGACGCGGTACATGCTGCGCGTCTCGGGGTTCATGGTGGTGTCCCAGAGCTGCTGATAGCTCATTTCGCCCAGACCTTTGTAGCGCTGAATGTCGGGCTTCGCGTCGCGGCCCAGCTCGTCCAGCGTGCGCTGCAGCTCGTCGTCCGAATAGACGTATTTCTCGAACTTGCCGCGCGTGACCTTGTAAAGCGGCGGCTGGGCGGCGTAGACATAGCCGTCCTCGATCAGCTGCGGCATGAAGCGATAGAAGAACGTCAGCAGCAGAATGCGGATGTGCGCGCCGTCCACGTCGGCATCGGTCATGCAGACGATGCGGTGGTAGCGCAGCTTGGCCGGGTCGAATTCCTTGCCGAAGCCCGCGCCGAAGGCGGTGATCATGGCCTTGATCTCGGCGTTGCCCAGCGCCTTGTCGATGCGCGTCTTTTCCACGTTCAGGATCTTGCCGCGCAGCGGCAGGATGGCCTGGAAGTGGCGGTCGCGGCCCTGCTTGGCGCTGCCGCCTGCGGAGTCGCCCTCGACGATGAAGATTTCGCATTTGCTGGGGTCGCGCTCGGAGCAGTCGGCCAGCTTGCCCGGCAGCGCCGCGGATTCCAGCGCCGTCTTGCGGCGGGTCAGGTCGCGGGCTTTGCGCGCGGCTTCACGGGCACGGGCGGCGGACAGGCACTTGTCCAGCACCGCGCGCGCGTCGGCGGGATTTTCTTCGAAGTAGGTGGCCAGACGGTCGCTCACCATGCCGTCCACCAGCGGGCGAATCTCGGAATTGCCCAGCTTGGTCTTGGTCTGACCCTCGAACTGGGGCTCCACCAGCTTGACCGAAACCACGGCGGTCAGGCCCTCGCGCACGTCGTCGCCGGTGAGGTTCTGATCGGTGGGCTTCAGCGCGCCGGTCTTGCGGGCATAGTCGTTGACCACGCGGGTCAGCGCGTTGCGGAAGCCCGCCAGATGGGTGCCGCCCTCGGGCGTGAAGATGTTGTTGGCGAAGGAGAACACGTTTTCGGAGAAACCGTCGTTCCACTGGAGCGCGACCTCCACCGTCGAGCCGTTCTTCACGCCCTCGATGGAGATGGGCGACTTGAACAGCGGCTCCTTGTTCTTGTTCAGATATTCCACGAAGGAGACGATGCCGCCCTCGTAGTGATAGGTGCGCTCGACATGAGGCTCCACGCGCTCGTCGATCATGGTGATGCGGATGCCCTTGTTCAGGAACGCCATCTCGCGGAAGCGGGTCTTGAGCGTGTCGAAGCTGAAATCGCCGGTTTCGAAGATGCCCGGCTCGGGCGTTTCGCCGGTCTTGACGTCGGGCCAGAAGGTGATGGTGGTGCCCGTGCGGTCGGTGGCGCCCACGACCTTCAGGTCGTAGAGAATCTTGCCGCGCTCGTATTCCTGTTGGTAGATCTTGCCGTCCTGATAGACATTGACCTGCAGGTGCTTGGACAGGGCGTTGACTACTGACGCGCCCACGCCGTGCAGGCCGCCGGAGACCTTGTAGCCGCCGCCGCCGAATTTGCCGCCGGCGTGCAGCATGGTCAGGCAGACCTCCACCGCCGGGCGGCCGACCTTGGGATGGATGCCCACGGGAAAGCCGCGGCCGTTGTCCTCGACGGTGACGGAGCCGTCGGTGTGCAGCGTGACCACGATGTGGTCGCAGAAGCCCGCCAGCGCCTCGTCCACGGCGTTGTCGACGATTTCATAGACGAGATGATGCAGTCCGCGCTCATCCGTGGAGCCGATGTACATGCCCGGACGGCGGCGAACGGCCTCCAGACCCTCGAGGATCTGAATCTGACTTTCGTCATAGTGGTTTTCACGATTCTGCTGATTCATTATTCCAACCTCATCTGCGTTTTTCAGAGCAATGGGAACAAAATTCTTTCTATATTATTATACCACTTTTGGACACGTTTAGCCAGAGCATTTCACCCAGATAGAAAACTTTAACGCATTTGCAGAGCGTGGCTTCCGCATCGCGCCCGCCAGAACTCCGGCAAGGCGGAATCTGAAGAAAAATTTGGAAACAGGCGAAAAAAAGCATTGACAAATGCGGCACGCTGAGGTATAATAACAAATGTCGCTTGGGGTTATAGCTCAGTTGGTTAGAGCGTCACGTTGACATCGTGAAGGTCATAGGTTCGAGCCCTACTAACCCCACCAACTAAGTCCTCATGTTTTGTTACAAAGCATGAGGACTTCTTTTGCATTTATAGACTGGCAAAGTGTTCAGATCACGAACGAGCGATAACCATCATACAAGAGGATTGCCAAAAGTCCAAGTATCCTTGGTATTCTAATAGCATTGGAGTGGGAACTTCCAACAGTAATATAAAGTCTAATAATTATATGCGGGTTGTGTGCAACAAAATGAAACAACTTTTAGGTCTGCGGTAAAACATGGAGGTTAACATGAAGAAAAAGGCGCAAATCGCAGTAGTACTTATCATGCTTATCCTTGAACCATGGATCGCTTCGCTAACTTATTGCGAAATACTGACTGCCAAGTTTAGTAACAGCGATTTAGTTACTGTATGTGAATCGAATGATATGATAGGTTCGATAGATACTTTAAAAGTGTTGGAGAAAAATCCGCGGTATCTGAAAGTGTATGTCAGAAATAAGCAGGGTGGGCATGTGATGTTATTAGAAAATAATAAAAATGCGTCTTACGAGCAGTGGGAAGTTAAAGATTGGTGGACAATATGGGCTAAACATGGAAGTGCTGATGGGTTTATATGGCCATATATTCGATAAAATTTGTCACGAATGTTGTCTCATTACAGCTAATGCTAATATGGGCGAACTGCATTAAAGTAAAGTTTACGCTGTAGGGATATCGAAGCAGTAAGCAACATCTGCACACTCCGACAATTTGCACCCGCCATTGCACCCTGCAAGGCGCATCGTCCCCTGTATCATAGTTTACCAGATTAGTCATTCCAGCATTCGGCAAAACGTCGGATGCTTTTTTTCATCCCTGCGCACGCCGGGCAGGAAAATGTGCAAAGCGTGTCGAAAGGAAAAACGGACAGGTTTCTTTCCGGAGTTTTCCGGATCGAAGTGGAAAGGATGAAACGAAAAAATGGAGCTGAAAAAGAGGCTTTCGCAGGATCTGAAGGACTATCAGTCCATTCCGTTCTGGAGCTGGAACGACGAGCTGGAGGCGGACGAGCTGCGCCGCCAGATTCGCGAGATGAAAAAGGCCGGCATCGGCGGCTTCTTCATGCACGCCCGCGGCGGTCTGACCACCGAGTATCTGGGCGAGAAGTGGTTCGACGTGACCGGCGCGTGCATTGACGAAGCCCGCAAGCAGGGCATGGACGCGTGGTGCTACGACGAAAACGGCTGGCCCAGCGGCTTCGCCGGCATGAAGCTGCTGGAGGACGAGAATAACTGGGAGCATTACATCGTCTGCGAGACGAAGAAGGAATTCGACGAGAGCGCGCTGGCGGTCTATGCGCTCAATGGCCAGAGGATCGAGCGCGTGCGCGCGGCGCTGGATGGCGAGCACGACTACATCACCATCTACGAGAGGAAGAATTCCTCCGTCGTGGACATTCTGAATCCCGAAATCGTGCGCAAATTCATAAACGAGACCCATGAGAAGTACTACGCCCGCTTCGGCAGGGACTTCGGCAATCCCATGATGGGCTTCTTCACCGACGAGCCCCAGTTCTTCCGCTGGGACACCGCCTATACGCCGGTGATGCTGGAGGAATATCGCAGGCGCTACGGCGAGGATCTGCTGGACGAGCTGGGCGCGCTGTTCGTGGACTGCGAGCAGTCCGATCGTCTGCGCTTCCGCTACTGGACGGTGATGAATTTCCTCTACACCGAGAATTTCGCAAAGCAGATTTACGACTGGTGCACCGAGCACAACTGCCAGCTGACGGGTCACACCATCGAGGAGAGCAGTCTGTTCGGCCAGATGATGTGCTGCGCGGGCGTCATGCCGTTCTACAAGTACGAGCACAAGCCCGGCATGGACTGGCTGGGCCGCGACATCTCCACCGAGGCATCGCCGCGCCAGGTTTCCTCTGTGGCGCAGCAGTACGGCAAGAAGCACGTGCTGACCGAGACCTTCGCCTGCGCGGGCTGGGACGTTACGCCCCGGGAGCTCAAGCGCATCGCCGAGTGGCAGTATGTCAACGGCGTGAACCAGATGTGCCAGCATCTGTATCCCTATTCCATCCGCGGCCAGCGCAAGCGCGACTATCCCGCGTTCTATTCCGAGCACAACACCTGGACGCAGCCCGAGGAGTTCAGGCACTTCAACGACTACTTCACGGCGCTGGGCTACATGCTCGCCGAGAGCACGGAGGTCGCCGATGTGGCGGTCATTCATCCCATCCATTCGGCCTATCTGACCTTCAAGCGCAACGAGCGCGACTGTGTGACCGAGCTGAACAGGCGCTTTTTCGAGCTGATCGAGACGCTGGGCCGCGCCAACATCGGCCACCATTACATCGACGAGACGCTGCTGAAGGAGGACGGCCGCGTGGACGGCGACCGGCTGGTCATGGGCAGGTGTGCCTACAGCATCGTTGTCGTGCCCGAGATGGACAATCTGGACGCGAACACCGCCGCGCTGCTGAAGCAGTTCGTGGCCAATGGCGGCAAGCTCTACCTGCAGGGCGAAGCGCCCACGCTGGTGGACGGCGAGAAGGCCGATCTGTCCTTCCTGCGCGCCAATATCGCCTTTGACGACATGGTCAGCGACGAGTATTCCATCAACGCGCCGTCCACGGAGATTCGCTCCACCATGCGCCACGCGGACTTCGGCCGCTTCCTCTACGCGGTCAATCTCTCCAGCGAGGCGACCTTCGCCGTGGAATATCGCTTTGCCGCCAAGGGCGCGAAGCGCTTCGATCTGGAGACCCGCGAGGAAGCGCCGCTGAGCTTCCGCCGCGAGGGCGACGAAATCGTCGTGCCGCTGACCTTCGCGCCCGGCCAGTCCTACGTCATCCTGCTGGACGACGAGGCGCAGTCTGTCGCGCCGGCGGAGACGGGCGCTGTCCGCTCCGTGACCGACGGCGAGGCGGAGATCGTCGCCGCCGCCGAGAACACGCTGACCCTCGACTATGCGTCCATGTCCTTCGACGGCGTGGAGTACACCCGCCCGCTGCCCATCATGGCCGTGTCCGACCGCTTGCTGCGCGGCAAGACCAACCGCACCGTGTTCGTCAAGTACGCCTTCGAGATGGCCGAGCGCCCGGCGTCGCTGCGCGTGGAGTTCGAGGACATGAACGCCCGGAGCGTGCGCCTGAACGGCGAGGAGCTGGGCAAAACCGAGATCGGCAGCTTCGACCTGTCCTTCCGCACGGCGGACGTCCTCGACAAGGCGGTCGTCGGACATAACGAGCTGGTGTTCGAGATCGACTATACCCAGCCGCAGGAGGTCTACGACGTGTTCAACGGCGTGTACTACGAGCATTCCGACGGCACCGAGAGCCTCATCAACTGCCTGAGCTATCGCACGAACATCGAGTGCGTCTATCTCCGCGGCGACTTCGGCGTAAAGGCCGGCGCGTTCCGCGAGGGCGAGAAGCATACGCTCATTACCTCCGACGGCTTCGCCATCGTTCCGTCGAAGAAGAAGGTGCATATCGGCGCGCTGGCGCAGGAGGGCTATCCCTTCTTCGGCGGCAGGATGACCTTCCGCTTCCATGTGATCGCCGACGGAACCGAGACCATGCTGCGCCTGCCCGGCCGCTACGCCATCGCCAAGGTGCGCGTCAACGGCGGCGCGGAGAAGATGGTCATGTTTGACACGGCCTGCGACGTGTCCGGCCTTCTGAAGAAGGGCGACAACACCGTGGACGTGACGCTCTATTCCAGTTATCGCAACGTGTTCGGCCCCTTCCACTTCGCGAAGGATCCCGAGCCCTTCGGCGTCTCGCCCGACCTGTTCTCCGGCTACGGCTGGTGGAAGGAAGACGAAACCTGCGAGCACTACACCGACGACTATGCCTTCGTCCGCTTTGGGCTGACCGGCCTCGAGCTGGCGTAAACGACGCACAGGCCCGTTCTTCGCATGGAGACGGGCCTGTTTTGAAAGGAGAATGAGGATGTTCGGAAGACCGAAGCTGCATTTCACGCCTCGGCACGGATGGATCAACGATCCCAACGGCCTGATTCAGACGAAGGAGGGCTTTCATCTCTTTGCCCAGCACAATCCGGACGACGTGGTCTGGGGGCCGATGCACTGGCTGCACGCCGTGAGCGACGACATGCTCCACTGGCGCGAGCTGGGAATCGCCCTCGCGCCCGACGCGCTGGGAACCATGTTCTCCGGCAGCGCGGTGCAGACCGGCGACGGCCGCATGGCGCTGATGTACACCGCGCACGGCGACTGTGAGCGTCAGTGCGTGGCGTTTTCGGACGATGGTCGGCATTTTGAGAAGTTCGACGGCAATCCCGTCATCGACAATCCCGGCATTCCGGATTTTCGCGATCCCAAGGTGTTCCCAAATCCCGTGTTGGGCGGATGGTCGGTGGTGGTCGCCGCGGGCGACCATGCGGATTTCTACCATTCGGAGAATCTGACGAAGTGGGAAAAGACCGGCGAATTCCGGCCGGAGCAGTGGCTGGGAGACATTTTCGAATGCACAGATTGCTTCAAACTGTCCTCTGACGACGGACATTCGAAATGGCTGCTCTCGGAGAGCATGATCTTCCGCGAGCCTGTTTCCCATTGCAGAATGGTCTGCGCCCTCGGCGAATTTGACGGCAAAACCTTCCGTATGACCGACTCCGAGCCGCATTTCGTTGAGACAGGCTACGACAGCTACGCCGGCGTGACGTTCTTCGGAACGCCGAAGCCCACGTTCATGAGCTGGCTGGGCGGCGCTTCCTGCCCGCTGCCCACGCCGGGCTACTGCGGCTGCCTGTCGCTGCCCCGAACCATGCGGCTCGTTCATGCAAACGGCGGCTATGCGCCGGCGCAGCAGCCGGTTTTGCCGGAATATCAGGCGATTCCCGCAAGCTCAGGCATGGAAGTGCCCGGGCGAACCTTCGTCGCCGAGGTGGAGAGCGACGGCCCGTTTGCGCTGACGCTGCATGGAGAGCAATCGGAGGACGTGCTGACCATTCGCCTGAACGGGAACAACGAGATCGAGACCGAGCGCTCCGCCAGCCCGCTGCTGGACGCGGACGGCACGTACAACGCCGATGCCTTCCGCAGAACGCGCGTCGCCCGTCTGCGCGGGGGACGGCTGAAGCTCAAGGTCGTCGTGGACGAATGGATTGTCGAGGTGTACGCTGACGACGGACTCTACGCGCACGCGCTGCTGTTCTTCGCGAGGAACGGCGTGAAGAAAATGGAATGGACGGACGGCGCGTCCGTGTCTGTGGCCGCGCTTCAGTGAGGTGTAAAATTATAAAAACGCCTTTGCGTTCGGCAGCGAAATCTGGTATAATCCAGATGAGATTCTGACGAAGAGGAGCGACTCACAATGCAGGAATACGAAGTGCTGATCGAGACCATGACCGCCTGCGGCGGCGAAAAATACGCGAACAAGGAATTTGTGGACGTGGAGACGGACAGTCCTCGGCGCTACGTGGAGGAAAGCGGCCGCTTTCCCATTCTGGATGAGCTGAAAAACGCTCAGGGCGACACGGTGATTCTGACCGGAGACGCGGCGGGCAACCGCATTCGCTACACATTTTCGTGAGCGGGGAGGAAAAAGGCATGGATCTTCGCGTTTCGGAGATGCTGGACATGCAGCGGGAGCTTCAGGAGCTGCATCGCAGTGACTGGGGCGGCGTCTATCCGAAAAAGGCGCGGGATCAGCTGCTCTGGGGAATCGGCGAAATCGGCGAGGTGATCGACGTCATCAAAAAGCGCGGCGACGACGAGATCATGAACAATCCCGAGACGCGCGCGCACTTCGTCGAGGAGCTGAGCGACGTCTGGATGTACCTCTGCGACGTGATGCTCTGCTATGGAATCACGGCGGAGGAATACAGCGAGCTTCACGCGCGCAAGCATGCGCGAAACATGAAGCGCAACTACGTTGAGGAAAACCGGCACATGTTCGATAAGAACAAGTGAGATCGTCTCTGGAAAACGAGCGCGCCCGCTTCCGATGGAAGGAAGCGGGCGCATTTTGTATCAGCCAAGCTCAATTTTGTGCACGCGCGTGCCGTCGGCCTCTCGGCGAATGGACAGCGCGAAGGGGAAGCGGTTCAGCTGTGTGCACAGGCCGAAATCGGCGGTGGGGAAGGCGTCCTGCTGGGCGGAATCGAAGAATTTGCGCCCGGAGGTTTCGGCCAGACGCGCGATGCGCTGGGAAATATCCGGGTCTTCGCCGCGCAGCAGCGCCGCGAGGTATTCCGCGCAGAGCGTGTCCTCGTCGGTGGGTTCCTTTCCAGCCAGTCCCATGCACACCAGCGACACGAGCTTCGGGTCGCGTGAGCGGATATATTCCGCCGTGGCGCGGGCGTTCACCAGCGCGCCGCCCACCAGCTCGTCGGCATGCACGGCGTTGGCCACGCCCTGAGTGCCGGCGCTGGTGGTGTGCACAACGGTGCGGCCGCGCAGATCGAACTGAGCAAGCCCCGACGGCGAATTGCCGCAGTCGAAGCCGGGAATGATGCGCCCGCCGCGCTCGCCCACCAGCAGCGCGCCCGGATGGCTTGTCCGCAGCGCGAGCGCCTCGTCCACGCCGCCCACGGGCAGAATTTCCCTCGCGCCCGCCGCCACGGCGTAGCACTCCACGGAAAAGGCGCGAAATACGTCGATGACCACCGTCAAGCCGCGGGCCTGCCGCGCACCGTCAATCAGCTGAAGAATCTGAATATCCATTGTTTTGCTCCAAAACTCCTGTGTTTCCGTGCGTCAGTTCTCGATTTCCTTCGCGACGCGCTCCACGCCCTTGCCGACCAGCGCCATGGAATGGGGCGCGGTCAGGATTTCGCGCATCAGCGCGTTGGTTTCGTCGAAGCCGATGGCGTTCACGCGGTCGATGACCTCGGTTTCCGTGCGGGTGCTGTTCAGCAGCAGCAGACGGCGGCCGTTGGACTGCATCCGCGCGCTGGTGGACTCCAGACCGAGGATGTAGCTGGCCTTCAGCTGCTCGCGCGCCATGGTGAACTCGTCCCGGGTCATACCCTCGTCGGCCAGCTTGCGCGCCTCCTCGAGCAGCAGACCGCTGACCTCCACCGCCGCGTCGGGATTGGTGGCCGCGTAGACGGACAGCATGCCCGCGTCGGTGTAGGCGTTGGGGTAGCTGTAGACCGTGTAGGCTGCGCCGCGTTCCTCGCGGATTTTCTGGAACAGCCGCGACGACATCGCGCCGCCGAACACGCTGTTGAACAGCGACAGCTCATAGCTGCGGTCGTCGCCGATCTTCAGGCCCGGGAAGCCCATGCAGATGTGAATCTGCTCGATGTCCTTTTCCCTGGTCAGCACCGTGGGCGCGACGGCGTGGGTGACGCAGCCGCGCTTGGAAAAGCCGTCCGCTTCCCAGCCGCCCAGCAGATCCTCGGCCATGGACAGCACCCTGTCCCAGTCGTAATTGCCCGCCAGCGCCAGCACGGCGTTCTGCGGTCGGTACATGCGCGACCAATAGGACACAAGATCCTCCCGAGCGTAGCTGCTGACCCGCTCGGAATTGCCGAGGATGGGCCGCGCCACGGGCTGATCACCGTAATTGGCCAGCATCAGCAGCTCGTGCACCAGATCCTCCGGCTCGTCCATGGACATGGAGATTTCCTCCAGCACCACGCCCTTTTCCTTCTCCATTTCGGCGGAGTCGAAGGTCGGCGCGGTCACGAGGTCGGCCAGCACGTCCATGGCCAGCGGCAGATGCTCGTCCACCACCTTGGCGTAAAAGCAGGTGCACTCCTTGGCGGTGAAGGCGTTCAGCTGGCCGCCAACTGCGTCCATCTCCTCGGCGATTTTGCGCGCCGAGCGCTTTTTGGTGCCCTTGAACACCATGTGCTCCAGAAAATGGCTCAGTCCGGCCTCGGTGGGCACCTCAAACTGAGAGCCGGAGCCCAGCCACAGCCCCACTGACACGGAGCGGAAGTGGGGGATTCGCTCGCCGATGACCTTCAGGCCGTTGGAAAGCGTGATCTGATCAAAATTCATGTCGTTCTCCTTGTATGCAAAATGGACATACACAGTATGCCCATTTCGCTTCAGCCTTTATTCGAGCGCTCAGTCGCGGCGCGGGCCGTGACCGCCGCGGCGATCTCCGCCGCGTCCGCCGCGGTCGCCGTCGCGGCGCGGGGGACGGCGCACCGGCATGGATTCATCATCGTAGACAATGTCGTTGCGCACGAGGTTGATGCGGCCCTGCGCGTCGATCTCCGCCACGCGGCACTCCAGTGTATCGCCGATGTTGACCACGTCCTCGACCTTTTCCACGCGCTTGTTTTCCAGCTTGGAGATGTGGATCATGCCGTCCTTGCCGGGCGCATACTCCACGAACGCGCCGAAGGGCATGATGCGGACAACCTTGCCGGTGAACACGTCGCCGACCTCCAGTTCCTTGGCGATGCCCTCGATGATCTGACGGGCGCGCCTGGCCGCGTCGGCGTCCTCGGTGGCGATGAACACGCTGCCGTCGTCCTCGATGTCGATCTTCACGCCGGTTTCCTCGATGATCTTGTTGATGGTCTTGCCGCGGGGGCCGACGACCTCGCCGATCTTCTCGGGGTTGATCATGAAGTGGACGATCTTGGGCGCGTACCTGCTCAGCTCCGCGCGCGGGGCGGGCAGCACCTCGAGCATCTTGCCCAGGATGTGCATGCGGCCGTCGTAGGCCTGAGCCAGCGCCTGTCGCAGGATGGCCTCGTCAATGCCCTTGATCTTGATGTCCATCTGAATGGCGGTGATGCCCTGAGAGGTTCCGGCGACCTTGAAGTCCATATCGCCCAGGAAGTCCTCGAGGCCCTGGATGTCGGTCAGCACGGCGACCTTGCCGGTGTTTTCAACATCCTTGATCAGGCCCATGGCGACGCCGGCCACGGGGCGCTTGATCGGCACGCCCGCGTCCATCAGCGCCAGCGTGGAGCCGCAGACGGAAGCCTGAGACGTGGAGCCGTTGGAAGACATGACCTCAGAGACGAGGCGCAGGCAGTAGGGGAACTCTTCGACCGACGGAATCATCGGCTCCAGAGCGCGCTCGGCCAGCGCGCCGTGGCCGATTTCGCGGCGGCCCGGGCTGCGCATGGGCTTGGCTTCGCCGGTGGAATAGCCGGGGAAGTTGTAGTGATGCATATAGCGCTTGCTGTCCTCGGTGCCGATGCCGTCGATGATCTGCTTTTCAGACATGGGCGCGAGGGTGGCGACGGTCATGACCTGAGTCTGGCCGCGGGTGAATACGCCGGAGCCATGGGGACGGGGCAGAACGCCGACCTCGCACCAGATGGGGCGAACCTCGGTGAGCTTGCGGCCGTCGGGACGCACGCCCTTGTCGATGATGTGGCGGCGCATGACTTCCTTCTGCACGGCGTACAGCGCGTCGCCGACTTCGACCTCGCGGCCTTCGAACTGCTCGGCGAAGTGCTCGGCGACCTCGGCCTTGACCTGCTCCTCACGGGCGTTGCGCTCGCTGCGTTCGAAGGTTTCGAACATCCATTCCACCTTGGGCAGCGCGTATTCGCGGACGGCGGCCTTCACGTCGTCGCCGGGCAGCTGCAGCGGGAACTCCTTCTTGGGCTTGCCGATTTCGGCGACGATGCCGCTGATGAAGGCGACGATCTTCTTGATTTCCTCATGGGCGAACAGGATGCCGCCGAGCATGACCTCCTCGGAGACTTCCTTCGCGCCGGCCTCGACCATCAGCACGGCCTCGGAGGTGCCGGCCACGGTGAGGTTCATCTGGGAAACGGCGCGCTGGAGCACGGTGGGGTTGACCACGTACTCGCCGTCCACATAGCCGATGTTGACCGCGCCGATGGGGCCGGCCCACGGAATTTCAGAGATGGCCAGCGCGGCAGACGCGCCGATCATCGCGGGGATGTCGGGGATATTATCCTGATCCACGCTCATGACGGTGGCGACCACGGCCACGTCGTGGCGCATTCCCTTGGGGAACAGCGGGCGCAGCGGGCGGTCGATCAGGCGGGAGGTCAGGATGGCCTTCTCGGCGGGACGGCCTTCTCGGCGGTTCCAGGATCCGGGGATGTGGCCCACGGAATACAGCTTTTCTTCAAAGTCCACGCTCAGGGGGAAGAAATCGATGCCCGGGCGAGGGGTATCGGCGACGGTGGCGTTGACCAGAACGCAGGTGTCGCCGTAGCGGACAAAGGTCGAGCCGCTGGCCTGCTCGGCGTACTTGCCGAATTCCAGCGTGAGCGGGCGGCCGCCCAGTTCCATCGTGTAGCTCTTGAACATGACGTGACCCTCCTTATGGGTTCTCTTCTATTATTAATATTCATTGAAACCGGATTGAAAGCGAGATTTCTGCGTACAGACGCACGCCTGCGGAACCGTTTTCCGCATCCTAGCGTCCGCACGCAGCGTTTGAACCGCTCTGCTCCGAAAAAGCGGCGCTCTCAGTAAAACGCCGTCGCCCGGTCTTCTCGTCCGGGCAACGGCAGGATTGACCGATCTGCTCCGGCGATTACTTGCGCAGGCCGAGCTTCGCGATCAGAGCACGGTAGGCTTCGATGTCGGTGCTCTTCAGATAGTCGAGCAGACCGCGGCGCTGACCAACCATCAGCAGCAGGCCGCGACGGGAGTGATGGTCCTTCTTATGCACCTTCAGATGATCGTTGAGGTGGTTGATGCGGGCGGTGAGCAGCGCGATCTGAACCTCGGGAGAGCCGGTGTCGCCTTCGTGACGGGCATAAGTTTCCATGATTTCCTGCTTGTTGATTTCCATGTTCGTTTTCCTCCTCTTTTCGTTTCTCCGTGCGCCAAGTGAGCCGTCGGAGTCATCGGCAGACTGAGCATACGGAAGGGCAAATATATTTTGCCACACCGTCTATTCTACCATACAGGCGCGGGTTTGTAAACGCCCGGCGGGGAGTTTTCAGAAAATTTATGTTTCTCCCGCGGCTCCCGGACGTTTTTTTCAGGGGAGATGCAATTTTTCTTGACGCAGACGGGAAAACGGTGGTATACTGTGTTAAGAAAACAGATTAACAAATTTGCGAGCCCGCGGTGAAAGGACTGGGTTCAATACAGAAGTTTTGGAGGGAGAAAAAAAGATGAAAAGACAGGCTGCTTTTGAAAAAAACGGAAACAAGATGCTCAAGGGAGCGCTGCACTGTCACACGACGCGCTCCGACGGTCAGGGAACGCCCGAGGAGGTCATCGCCATGCATGCCGACCATGGCTATGATTTCATGGCGCTGACCGACCATCGCGTTTACAATCGGATGAATTTTGGCGACCGGCCGATGACCATTCTGCCCGCTATGGAGATGGACTGCAACTTTCCAGAGTCGTTTGCCGGAGGCATCCACTGCCATCACATCGTCTGTCTCGGCGCCGAGGAGGGCGGCTATGCGCAGGATCAGCGCTTTGAGAGCCTGCGCATCCAGAAGCCCGAAGACACTCAGCCGCTGCTCGACGAGCTGCACGCCGACGGCAACATGACCCTCTACTGCCATCCGGAATGGAGCGGTACGCCCGCGTCGGAGTTCAGCATGCTGCGCGGCAATTTCGCCATGGAAATCTGGAACAGCGGCTGCGCTATTGAGAATGATTTGGACACCAACGCCGCCTACTGGGATGAGCTGCTGGCGCAGGGACAGAGGCTTTGGGGCGCGGCCACCGACGACGGCCACGCGATGGATCAGCATTGCCGCGGCTGGGTGCGCGTCAACAGCGAAAACAGCGTGCCCGCCATCCGCGAGGCGCTGAGGGCCGGCGCGTTCTATTCCTCCTGCGGCCCGGAGATCGAGGACTTCTATGTGGAAAACGGCGTGGCGCACGTGCGCTGCTCCGATGCGGCGGAGATCACGCTGCGCCAGCTCCGTGCGGTCTATGACGTTGCCCGCGCCAAAGAAGGGCAGGCGTTGAACGAAGCGTCCTTCAAAATTCGCCGGGGCGGCGCGGGGTATGTCCGCGCGGTGGTCAAGGACGCGCAGGGACGGCGCGCGTGGAGCAATCCCATCTTCCTGGAGGAATCGGATTTTTAAGCGGAATAAAACGCCTGAATGCCTGCGGATGCATATGCATCCGCAGGCATTTTTATGCATATGAGGGATGCTTTTGACGATGATGTGCATGCGGCGATAATTAATGAAAAATGATGCGTAAAAACGTGTAATAGCCCAGATGACATAAAATGAAAGCAGAATATAGGATGTAATGCAAATGCAACATGGACAAACATAATATAAATGTCCCGATTGGATATTTTTTTGTGTGGTTTGGCCATTGAAAATCAATGGTTCATCCTGTACAGTTAAGACACAAAGGACAAAAAGCGAGGAAGGGAATGAAGAACGGATGAGCAAAAAGACGGCCGCGATGGCTCCGACGCTGAACGAATCGCGGCGGCGGACGATGCGCGTCATGTGGATGGACCGCATGTTTTATCTGATGCTGCTGCCGGGAATCATTTATTTTATCATTTTCCACTATGTTCCGATGTACGGCGTGCAGATTGCGTTTCGCAATTATAAGATGAAGCTCGGCTTTTTTGGAAGCTCCTGGGTGGGCATGGACAACTTCGAGAAGCTGTTTCGGGATCCGGGCTTTCTGACGGCGCTGAAGAACACGATCATTATCAGTCTGCTGAAGATCGCCGTGGGTTTTCCCGCGCCGATTCTGCTGGCGCTGATGCTCAACGCCGTGCGCAGCACCGCCGCGCGGCGTATCTTCCAGTCCATCTCCTATCTGCCGCATTTTCTGTCCTGGATCGTCATCGCCAGTCTGGTGCGCAGCATGTTCTCCACCTCCACCGGCGCGGTGAATCAGGTTATCAAGAATCTGGGCATGGAGCCGATCAACTTTCTCGGCTCCGGCAAGTATTTCCGGGGCGTGCTGGTGCTGTCCGACTGCTGGAAGGAGATCGGATGGGGAAGCATCATCTATCTGGCCGCGCTGATGGGCGTGGACGCGCAGCTCTACGAGGCGGCCACCGTGGACGGCGCGAGTCCCTTCCGCCAGCTGATTAGCATCACCCTTCCGTCCATCGCGCCGACGATCATCACCATGCTGATCCTGCGCGTCGGAGGCATCCTCAGCGCCGGACAGGATCAGGTCTACGCCATGTACAACGAACTGGTCTATTCCGTGGCGGACATTCTCGACACCTACGCGCTGCGCGTGGGCCTGAACAATCTGAAGTACAGCATGTCCACGGCGGTTTCGCTGTTCAAGTCAGCCATCGGCCTTGTGATGATTCTGGTCACCAACAAGATCAGCAAGATGGTGGACGAGAACAACGGCATCCTGTGAGAGGGGAGGACGAAGCATGCAGAATCGCTATTCCAAGGCTGGACAGGCCGCGCTGATCGTCTTTCTCCTGCTGCTGAGCGCCACGATTCTCTACCCGGTGCTGCACGTCGTCGCCGTTTCGCTGAGCAATAACAACAACGTCGTGCGCGGCGAGGTGGGCATCATCCCGCTGCAGCCGAATCTGGAAGCCTACAAATACATGCTCCGGTACAATCTGCTGGGTTCGGGCTTCCGCAATTCCCTGTTCGTGCTCATCGTCGGAACGAGCATCAACCTGCTGATGACGATGATGACGGCCTACCCGCTGGCGCGCAGGTCGCTCATCGGCCGCAAGTTCTTCATGCTGATGATTACGTTCACGATGATGTTCTCCGGCGGACTGATTCCGAATTACCTCGTGATCGTGAAGCTGGGACTGGTGGACAACCTCTGGTCGCTGATTCTGCCGGGCTGCATCAGCGCGTACAACATGATTATTATGAAGAACTTCTTCGAGGCGCTGCCGGCGGAGCTGAACGAGGCCGCGCGCATCGACGGGCTGAGCGAGATGGGCATTCTGTTCAAGATTATCGTGCCGCTGTCGCTGCCCAGCCTGTGCACCATCGGCCTGTTCTACGGCGTGGCCCACTGGAACGCCTACTTCAACGCGACGATCTATCTCAACAGCCGCAATCGCTGGCCGCTGCAGGTAGTGCTGCGCAATCTGCTGGAGAACGCCGTCACGTCGGAAATCGACGCGGGCGACAGCGTGACCATTCCCATGGAGCCGCTGAAGATGGCCGTCGTCGTGTTTACCACCGCGCCCATCGTCGTGCTGTATCCGTTCATTCAGAAGTACTTTGTCAAGGGCGCGCTGGTGGGCTCCGTCAAGGGCTGACGGAGAATCTCAGAATTTCTTGGAGGGCCGAACGCCCTTTTAGAAAAAAGTAAAAGGAGGAATACCCAAATGAAGAAAATCCTGGCAATGCTGCTGGCCGCGCTGATGCTGCTGGCGATGGTTCCGGCGATGGCCGAGGGCGAAGCACCCACGGAGATCACCATCTTCTACACCGGAACGTGCGACGTGGACCGCAACGAGTCTGCTCTGCTGAAGATCTTTGAGGAAAAGACCAACACCAAGCTCACCGTCATCGAGACCGCCGACGACGCGGACCAGAAGCTGGCGACGCTGCTGGCCACCGGCGACGACATCGACGTGTTCCGCCACAAGGAATTCATCGTCGGCAACAAGATGGTCAACGAGGGCTTTGTGCGCCCCGTGGACGATCTGCTGGAGTACATGCCCAACTTCATGTCCCGCTGGGACAAGGAGACGCTGGATCTGTTCCGCGCCTCCGACGGCAAGCTGTATATGCTGCCCAACATGCGCGACGTGGGCTACGGCGCCATCTTCTTCCGCAACGACTGGATGGAGAACCTGGGCATCGAGTATCCCAAGACGCTGGACGACTACTACAACATGCTATACGCTTTCCGCTATAATGATCCGGACGGCAACGGCCAGAACGATACCTGGGGCTGCGTCACGGAAGGCGCGGGCAGCTTCCAGCTGTTCTCCGCTCCCTTCGGCCTGCCGCTGAACTGCTGGCTGGTGGAGGACGGCGAGCTGTACTGGTCTGACGCCCATCCCCGCATGAAGGAAGCGCTGGAGTTCGGCGCGAAGATCTTCGCCGACGGCATTGCGCCCGTCGAGTACCTGACCATGACCAGCACCGAGGCCGAGCAGCTCGTCTGCAACGGCCTGGCCGGCGCGTGGCAGACGGTTTCCTCGGCCAATGCCCGCCGCATGATCGCCCTGCGCGAGGTGGATACCGACGCGACCAGCGCGGTTCTGGAAGTGCCCACCGCGGAAGGCGTCGAGAAGGGCTATGTCTCCATGTCCAACATCGTCGAAGTGACGGATCTGGGCGCGAAGTTCGCTTCTTCCGCCGCCTACATCACCAGCTCCGTATCCGATGAGAAGGCCATCAAGATCGCCCAGTTCATCGACTGGTTCTACACCGACGAGGGCGCGACCACGCTGACCTACGGCGTGGAGGGCCTGTCCTACAACATGGTGGACGGCAAGCCCGAGCTGACTGAGGAATATCAGAATCTGGATGCTCTGCGCTCTCTGGGCGCATGGGACGGCTTTGACGGCTGGGGCTACATCGAGCAGCGCAGCGCGTGGCACTATATGTGGGATGAGGAAGCCTGCACCAACATGGGCAACACCTCCATCACCGCTCTGCCGCAGGAGATCTACTGGTCCACGCCTCTGTACGAGGAGCTGGGCTCCGAGCTGGCCGCGAAGCGCAAGGAGATCTTTGCGCAGGTGCTGGGCGGCGTCTACACGGTCGATGAGGGCTGGGATCTGTGGATGTCCGAGTTTGACCGCATCGGCGGCAACGACATGGTGGATGAGATGCGTGCCGAGTACGCGAAGCGCAACGCGCAGTAACGCGCGGTCTGTCCCAATCTGTCGGGGCGGGGGATTGGCCTTCGGCCAGTCCTCTCGCCCCTTTTGCAGGCGAAGCGAACGCGTGGAGCGCACAAAGAGGATTTGCGTCCGTTCGCATCCGAGCCTGATTCAAACCTGAGAATATCGGAGGAATCGGATATGAATCGAATTCCCGGCGGCGTGTATCCCGTGATGATTACGCCCTTTACCGATGAAAACACCATCGACTGGGCAACAGTGGACGGCATTGTCGAATTTTACGCGCGCATGGGCTGTCAGGGGATCTTTGCCGTCTGCCAGTCCAGCGAGATGTTCTGCCTGAACGAGGACGAGCGCGTGGAGCTGGCGCGCCGTGTGGCCCGGACCGCCCGGGGGCGCATGTGTGTCGTGGCCTCGGGCCATACCTCGGACGCCATCGAGGATCAGATTCGCGAGCTTACGCGCGTGTCTCAGACCGGCGTGGACGCGGTGGTGATGATATCCAACCGCCTGGCCGCGAAGGATGAGAGCGACGAGATCGCCATCGCCAACATGCGCCGCATTCTGGACGCACTGCCGGGCGTGACCTTCGGCATGTACGAGTGCCCGCATCCCTACCGTCGGCCGCTGACCGACGGAATGCTGGAGGCCATGGCCGAGACGGGGCGCTTTTCGTTCATCAAGGATACCTGCTGCGACGCGGTGCTGATCGCCCATCGCCTGAAGGTGCTCGACGGCCGCATCCAGCTGTTCAACGCCAATGCGGCCACGATTCTCGATTCGCTGCGCGACGGCGCGGACGGCTTCAGCGGCATCATGGCGAACTATCATCCGGATCTGTACGTCTGGCTCGGCGAGCACTTCCGCGAGCAGCCCGAGAAGGCGCGGAAGCTGGCGGCGGCGCTGTCGGTGATGTCCGCCGCGGAGTCGCACTGCCATCCCGTGGACGCGAAATACCACATGGATCGGGTGGGCGTACCCATGCGGCTGCACGTGCGCAATCAGGACGAGTCGAAATTCGGCCCGCTGGATCGACGGTTTGTGGACGATCTGATCATTCTGGAGGACGCGGTGCGTCAGCGGCTCGCGGAGAAATGAGGGAGAAAGCGCTTCGTTAGCGGAAGGCTCCCCAATTGGAGGAAACAGATGAAACGCCAGGCTGCATTCGAAAACACCGGAAACAAAATGCTCAAGGGCGCGCTGCACTGCCATACCACGCGCTCCGACGGCAGGGGAACGCCCGAAGAGGTCATTGCCAAGCATGCCGACCATGGCTACGATTTTATGGCGCTGACCGACCATCGCATTTACAATAAGAAGAACTTCGGCGACCGGCCGATGACCATCCTGCCCGGCGTGGAGCTGGACAGCAATTTCCCCGAGATGCATACCCGGGGCGTGCGCTGCCATCACATCGTCTGCATCGGCCCGCTGGAAGGCAACGGCTATGCGCAGGATCAGCGCTTCCGGCGCCGCAATATCCTCCGGCCCGAGGATACCCAGCCCATGCTCGACGACGCGCATGCCAACGGCAACATGACCATCTACTGCCACCCCGAATGGAGCGGTACGCCCGCGTCCCAGTTCCGCATGCTCCGCGGCAATTTCGCCATGGAGATCTGGAACAGCGGCTGCGCCATCGAGAATGAACTGGACGCCAACGCCGCCTATTGGGACGACCTTCTGGCCGAGGGACAGCGAATCTGGGGCGTGGCCACCGACGACGGCCATCGCATGGAGCATCATTGCCTCGGCTGGGTGCGCGTCAACAGCGAAAACAGCGTTCCCGCTATTCTCGAGGCGCTGAAGAACGGCGCGTTCTACTCCTCCTGCGGCCCGGAAATCGAGGATTTCTACGTGGAGAACGGCGTGGCGCATGTGCGCTGCTCGGATGCGGCCGAGATCACGATGCGTCAGCTGTGTGTGCCCTACGACGTGGTCTATGCCGAGGAGGGCAGGCCGCTGCGCGAAGCCTCCTTCAGGATTCGCCGCGGCGCAGGAACGATGTATGTGCGCGCGGTGGTGAAGGATGCGCAGGGACGGCGCGCGTGGAGCAATCCCATTTTCCTTGAGGAATCGGATTTCCCCGATCCGCCCGCATCGCGCCCGGAAAGCTGAAGACGAACGACGGCCCCGCGAATGGGTTCGCGGGGCCGTTTTGCGGAAAAATGCGGCGATCAGTCGAGGATTCTTCCGTCGATGGAGAGGGTCACGACCTGCCACGGCAAGAACTTGCCGCAGGCCTGAAGGGAGCGTTTGGCCGCGTTTTCCAGTCCGCCGCAGCAGGGAACCTCCATGCGCAGCACGGTGACGCTCTGAATGTCGTTGGCGCGCAGAATTTCGGTCAGCTTTTCGGCGTAGTCCACGCCGTCCAGTTTGGGACAGCCGATGAGCGTGACCTTGCCGCGCATGAAATCGCTGTGGAAGTGTGCGTAGGCGTATGCCGTGCAGTCCGCGGCGATCAGCAGCTTCGCCCCGTCGAAATAGGGCGCGCGAACAGGCGCAAGCCGAATCTGGCACGGCCACTGGCGCAGCTCGGACGCGGCGGGCGCGTCGTTCTGCGCAGGAGTTTCGCTGCGCGTCAGCGTGCGCATGCGCGAGCCGGGACAGCCGTGCGCGGCGTTCCGCACCGGAAAATCCGCCGCATGAAGTTGTGTGTCGGAAGATGCAGCGCTTCCGGCTGAAACTTCTTCGCGCTGGATCGTGCGTACTTGAGAACCGGGACAAGCATGCGCGGCGTTCGGTGCAGAGGAATCCGTCCCGCAGGTGGGTGCATCGGAAGATGCAGTGCTTCCGGCTGAAACTTCTTTGCGCTGGATCGCGCGTACCTGAGAACCGGGACAACCATGCGCGCTATTCTGCGTCGGCATATCCTCGCGATGCAGCATGCGCGCCTGTGTTCCCGGACAGCCGGAGTGCGCGGCCTGCTTCTGCCGCCTGGCAGCGAGAACGGCTGCTTCGTCGTAGGCCGGCGCTTCGCGCTCCTCAAAGGAGATGGCGTCGGTGGGGCACTGGGGCAGGCAGTCGCCTAAGCCGTCGCAGTAATCCTCGCGGGTCAGCTTCGCCTTGCCGTCGATCATCTCAATTGCGCCCTCGTGGCACGCCGCGGCGCAGGCTCCGCATCCGCTGCACTTTTCCTCGTCAATGCGAATGATTCTTCTCTTCATGAATTCGGCCCTCCCTGGGTCAGAATGAATTTTACGAATACAGTATAATCCCTTTTGAGAGGATTGTATGTGGGAAAAACAACAAAACGAAAAAACGGCGGCTTTCCGCGCGGGAGCCGCCGTTTTTGGAAAAATCGTCAGATGATGTACTTGTGCACGTCCTTGCGATGAATGTCCGCGTCCAGCATCTTGCGCACGTATTCCGCGTCGATGGACACCTTGACCTCCGGCGCGTCGCCGCCGCCGGCGTTGAAGGCGATGTCGTTGAGGATGCGCTCCAGCAGCGTGTGCAGCCGGCGCGCGCCGATGTTCTCGCCCGTCTCATTGGCCTGCCACGCGCATTCGGCGATGGTATCCAGCGCCGCGTCGGTGAAGTCCAGCGACACGCCGTCCACGCCCAGCAGCAGCTGATACTGGCGGATGAGGGCGTTGGCGGGCTGGGTGAGGATGCGCTTGTAGTCCTCCTGTGTCAGCGGCTTGAGATCCACGCGCACGGGGAAGCGGCCCTGCAACTCGGGAATCAGGTCGGTGACCTTGGAGACGTGGAACGCGCCCGCGGCGATGAACAGCACGTGGTCGGTCTTGACCGGGCCGTACTTGGTGTTCACTGTGGAGCCCTCGACGATGGGCAGGATGTCGCGCTGCACGCCCTCCCGGGAGACGTCCGGGCCCTGTCCGCCGCCGCGGCCGGCCACCTTGTCGATCTCGTCCAGAAACACGATGCCATGCTGCTCGGCGCGGTCGATGGCCTCGGTGTATACGCTGTCCATATCGATGAGGTTCTGACTCTCCTCGGCCACGAGGATCTTGCGTGCCTCGCGAACCTCGACCTTGCGCAGCTTCATCTTTTTGGGCAGTACGCTGCCCAGCACGTCGTTCATGTTCATGTCGGTGCCGGGGATCTCCGCCTTGGGCGCGGTCTCCTCGACTTCGATTTCCACGATTTCGTGCTCCAGCTCGCCGCGGCGCAGGCGGGTGCGCACGTCGTCCTTGCGCACGGCCAGCTTGTCCCGATCCTCCGGCGAAAGCTCCGGCTCCTTCGGGCGGTTGCCCAGCAGGATGTCGATGGGATTGGCGGGCTTCTTCTTGGCCGAATGGGTCAGCAGATCCACCAGCCGATCCTCGGCGTTGGCCTCGGCGCGGGCGCGGACGCGCTCGCCGTGCTGCTCCTTCACCAGACGGATGGAGGCCTCCACCAGATCGCGGATGATGGATTCCACGTCGCGGCCCACATAGCCGACCTCGGTGAACTTGGTGGCCTCGACCTTGACGAAGGGCGCGTCCACCAGCTTGGCCAGGCGGCGGGCGATTTCGGTCTTGCCCACGCCCGTCGGGCCGATCATGAGAATGTTCTTCGGAGTGACCTCTTCGCGGATGTCCTCCGGCAGCTGCGCGCGGCGATAGCGGTTGCGCAGCGCCACGGCGACGGCGCGCTTCGCCTCGTCCTGGCCGATGATAAAGCGGTCAAGCTCCCGGACGATTTCGCGCGGGGTAAGCTGAATCATGGTTGTCTCCTTTCGGTCAGACCGTTTCCACGATGATGTTGGAATTGGTGTACACGCAGATGTCCGAGGCGATTTTCAGCGCCTTGCCGGCGATTTCCTGCGCGGAGAGATCGGTGTTTTCATAGAGCGCCCGGGCGGCGGCAAGGGCGAAATTGCCGCCGCTGCCGATGGCGATCACGCCGCCGTCGGGCTCAATGACCTCGCCGGTGCCCGACACGAGCAGCAGGTTGTCCCTGTCGGCGCACAGCAGCATCGCGTCCAGCTTCCGCGCCGCGCGATCCATGCGCCAGTCCTGCGCCAGCTCGATGGCCGCGCGGGGGAGATTGCCCGAGTACTGGGTCAGGCGGTTTTCCAGCTTTTCGGCCAGCGCGAAGGCGTCGGCCACCGAGCCGGCGAAGCCGATGACCACCCGGTCGTTGTAGATGCGGCGAATCTTGCGCGCCGTGCCCTTCATGATGGTGTGCTCGCCCATGGTCACCTGTCCGTCGCCGGCGATGGCGGTCACGCCGTCGCGCCTGATCGCGCAGATGGTCGTTCCGCGAAACGGGCTGGTGGGTTCGTGCTCATAGCTCATATTGACGTTTCACCTCGCTGAGTTCTTCGAGTGCGCGCTCGCTGAGCTTTTCATAGCGATTGCGCTTGCCCCGGACGCGGTTTTCCAGCGGGTCGAGAATGCCGTAGTTGGCGTTCATCGGCTGGAAATTGGCGCTGGGAGTGGAGACGTGGCGCGCCAGCGCGCCGAGAATGGTTCTGCCGGTGAAGTCCGGCTCCGGGCGGCCGCTCAGCGCGCAGGCCAGCCCCACGGCGGCCACCAGCCCCGAGGCGGTGGACTCCATATAGCCCTCCACGCCCGAGAGCTGTCCGGCAAAGCGGAGCAGCGGCCGGTTCTTCATGGCGTAATTGGCCCCGAGCATGTCCGGGCCGTTCAGATAAGTATTGCGGTGCATCACGCCGTAGCGGGCGAATTCCGCGTGCTCCAGACCGGGAATCATGGAGAACACGCGCTTCTGCTCGCCCCACTTCAGGCGGGTTTGGAAGCCCACGAGGTTGTACATTGTGCCCGCCTCGTTCTCCTGCCGCAGCTGCACCACGGCGTAGGGCTCCTTTCCGGTGCGCGGATCGACGAGCCCCACCGGCTTCAGCGGGCCGAAGGCCAGCGTCTGACGGCCGCGCGAGGCGAGAATCTCCACTGCGAGACAGCCCTCGAACACCAGCTTTTTCTCAAAATCGTGCAGCTCGGCCAGCTCTGCGCCCATCAGTGCGTCGTAAAACGCGTTGTACTCGTCCTCGGTCATGGGGCAGTTCAGATAGTCCGAGCCGCGGTCGTAGCGCGACGCGCGGAACACCTTGTCCATGTCCAGCGAATCCGCCGTGACGATGGGCGCGGCCGCGTCAAAGAAGTGCAGCGATTTCGCGCCGGGCAGCCGCTCGATGGCCTCGGTGAGCGCCGGATCGGTCAGCGGGCCGGTGGCGACGATGCACGGATCGTCGGGAATTTCCGTCACCAGCGCGCTTTCGCAGCTCACCAGCGGGTGCTCGCGCAGCGTCTGCGTGATCTTCTCGGAGAACAGATCGCGATCCACGGCCAGCGCGCCGCCGGCGGGAACGCGGCAGGCCTCCGCCGCCGACAGAATCAGCGAATCCATCTGGCGCATCTCAGCCTTGAGCAGACCCGAGGCGTTGGTCAGCTGCTCGGCCTTGAGGGAATTGGAGCAGACCAGCTCCGCGAAGCCGTCGCGCCTGTGGGCGGGGCTGAACTTCTTGGGCTTCATTTCCACGAGCCGAACCGGGAAGCCGCGCTTGGCCAGCTGCCACGCGGCCTCACATCCGGCCAGTCCCGCGCCGACGATGGTGACGGTGGGATTATTCTGCGTCATCCTGACCTCCCGTTTCCACCTGCACGCGATGGCGGCAGGTCTCGTTCACGCAGACGTGATACAGCGTGTCCTTCGCGCCGCGCTTCTGCACCATGCGCCCGCCGCAGACGGGGCACTTCTCCTTCACAGGGAGATCCCAGGAGACGAAATCGCACTCGGGGTAGCGCTCGCAGCCGTAGAACTTGCGGCCCTTGCGGCTCACGCGCTCCAGCAGCTCCGCGCCGCACTGAGGACACGGCACGTTGATGTTCTTCGGCAGCGCCAGCGTGTGACGGCAGTTGGGGAAGTTGGGGCAGGCGAGGAACTTGCCGTAGCGGCTCATCTTGTAGACCATCATCGCGCCGCATTTTTCACAGGCGATGTCGGAAATCTGATCCTCGATGGACACCTTCTCGATGCTCTGCTCGGCCTTCTCCAGCGTCTTTTCAAAGGGGCCGTAGAAGTCGGCGATGACCTTGTGCCATTCCAGATCGCCGGCCTCCACCTCGTCCAGCTGCTCCTCCATGCCGGCGGTGAACGTGATGTCCACGATGTCGGGGAAGTGCCTGCACATGGTGTCGTTGACGATCTTGCCCAGCTCCGTGGGAATCAGCCGCTTGTTTTCCCGGGCGACGTAGCCGCGGTTGATGATGGTGGAGATGGTGGGCGAATAGGTCGACGGGCGGCCGATGCCCTTTTCCTCCATCATCTTGACCAGACTCGCCTCGGTGAACCTTGGCGGCGGCTGAGTGAAGTGCTGCTCCGAATCTGCGCCGTCCATTTTGGCGGGCATGCCCTCGGACAGATCGGGCAGCGTCTTGGTGTTGGCCTCCTCCTGCGCGTCGTCCTGACTCTCCTCATAGACGGCCGTGAAGCCCGCGAAGCGCAGCTTCTGGGCATTGAAGTGGAAGCGCACGGCGGTGTCGGAGTCGATGTCCACGCTGAGCGTGTCGTACACCGCGGGGGTCATCTGGCTGGAGACAAAGCGGTCGTAGATCAGCTTGTACAGCCGGAACTGATCCCGGGACAGGGAGGGCTTGATGGAATCCGGGCGGCGCAGAATGTCAGTGGGGCGGATGGCCTCATGGGCGTCCTGCGCGCTCTTGCGGGTCTTGTAGACGTTGGGCTTTTCGGGCACGTAGTCCTCGCCGTAGAGATCCAGAATCATGCCGCGCGCGGCCTCCACCGCCTCGTCGGCGATGCGGGTGGAGTCGGTACGGATGTACGTCACCAGACCCTGCGAGCCCTCGCCGGCCAGCTCCACGCCCTCGTAGAGCTGCTGAGCAATCTGCATGGTTTTCTGGGTGGTGAAGCCCAGCTTGCGCGAGGCCTCCTGCTGGAGGTTGGACGTGGTGAAGGGCGGAGCGGGATACTTGCGGCGCTCGGAATGCCTGATGCCCGAGACGGCGAAGGCGGCGTTCTCGCAGCGCCTGAGCACCTCGTCCGCGTCGGCCTTGCAGGTCAGATCCTTCTTTTCGCCGTCCATGCCGGTGAAGTGGGCGGTGATGGCGGCGTGTTCCAGCTTGAACCTCGCGTCGATGGTCCAGTACTCCTCGGGAACGAAGATCTCGATCTCGTTTTCCCGGTCACAGATCATCTTGGCAGCGACGGACTGGACGCGGCCGGCGGACAGCCCCTTCTTGATCTTCTGCCAAAGCAGCGGACTGATCTTGTAGCCGATGAGGCGATCCAGCACGCGGCGCGCCTGCTGCGCGTCCACCAGATTCATGTCGATGGTGCGCGGCGACTTTACCGCGGCCTTGATGGCCTTGGACGTGATTTCGTGGAATTCGATGCGGCAGGCGCTCTTCTCGTCGATGCCCAGCACGTTGGCCAGATGCCAGGAAATGGCCTCTCCTTCGCGGTCCGGGTCTGTCGCGAGATAGATCTTGCTGGCGGAGCGCGCTTCCTTGCGAATCCGGCTGAGGATTTCGCCGCGGCCGCGGATAGTGATGTATTTCGGTTCGAAGCCGTGCTCCACATCGACGCCGATCTGGGACTTGGGCATGTCGCGAACGTGTCCCTGAGAGGCCTCGACCTTGTAGCCGCGCCCGAGGAACTTGCCGATCGTTTTGGCCTTTGCCGGCGATTCGACGATGACGAGTTTATTTGCCATGGATACCTCCAAGTGTGTTTTCTATTCGGTCACGGGGGAGTCGAGATAGGCTCGATACATTCCGCCCGGAGCTTTTACTATTATTCCGCGAAGTTCCAGCATTGTCAAGTGGGAATTGAGCTTTGCCGGAGAAATTTGTGTTTCCTGAAGCAGCTCTTCAAAGGAGAGCTCCTGCTCTGTCAGCGGAAGAACGATGCGCTTTTCCGTGTCGTCCAGCTCGATTTCCCGCCTGGGACCAGGATTGGGCGCGGGCTTTTCCGCCCAGCGGTAGAAGTCCAGAATTTCCCACGCGCTGATCACGGGCTTTGCGCCGTCCACGATCAGCTGGTTGGGCATGGCGCTCAGCGGGGAGTAGATGCTGCCCGGCACGGCGAACACGTCCCGGCCCTGATCCAGCGCGAAGTTGACGGTAATCATCGCGCCGGAGCCCTTCGCGCCCTCTACCAGCAGCGTGCCCGGAGTCATGCCGCTGATGATGCGGTTCCTCGCGGGAAAGTTGCCGGCATGGGGCGGGGTTCCGGGCGGATACTCGCTCACCAGCGCGCCGCCGTTTTCAAGAATCTGAGAGGCCAGCCGGTCGTTTTCCGGCGGATAGATCACGTCCACGCCGCAGCCGAACACGGCGATGGTGCGGCCTGAGGCGGAGAGCGTGCCCTCGTGAGCGCAGGAATCCACGCCGCGCGCCATGCCGGAGACGACGATCACGTCCTCCCGGGCAAGATGGGCGGCGATGTCCCGCGCGGCGCGCTGACCGTCCCGGGTGCAGCGGCGCGAACCGACGATGGCGAACATCCGCTCCTCGTCCAGCGGGCATTCGCCGCGGACGTAGAGCGTGGCCGGCGGGTCGTAGATCTCGCTCAGCAGATGCGGATAGTCCGGACTGATGCGCGGAATCGCCCGGCAATCGGCGCGTTCGAGGGAATCGAAGAGCGTGTAGAAATAGCGCTCGTCCCGGGCGGCACGGAGATTGGCCAGCGTCTTTGCGCCCAGGAAGCTCAGCTCCGGCGCATGGATGTTGTCCCAGACGCTGCGCGCGTCCTCGAACAGGCTCAGCAGCTGGTAAAAGCGCTTCACGCCCACGCCCTCCACGCTGGAGAGCCAGATCCAGTATTGCTCCATTTCGCTGTAGGTCATGCTTCAACCCCAGTACTTTCTGTCGAGAGTGCGGTATTGGACGGCCTCGGAGACGTGCGCGTCGGAGATCTCGGACGCGCCCTCCAGATCGGCGATGGTGCGCGCTACCTTCAGGATTCGGGTGTAGGCGCGGTTGGACAGCTTCAGCCTTTCGCAGGAGAGCAGCAGCAGCTCCCGCGCGGCGGGGGACATGGGGCAGGCCCGGGCCAGCGTGCGCGCGTCCAGCTGAGCGTTGCAGCGGATCGCGCTCGCGTCCTCGCCATAGCGCCGATGCTGAAGCTCCCGGGCGGCGCAGACGCGCTCGCGGATGGCCGACGACGGCTCGGCCTCGGTCAGATCGGCCAGCCGGTCGGCGGGAATGGACTCCACCTCGATGTGCATGTCGATGCGATCCAGCAGCGGGCCGGAGATGCGGTTCAGATAGCGCCGAATCTCCGCGGGCGTGCAGCGGCACTGCTGCGTCCGGCTGCCCAGATGGCCGCAGGGACAGGGATTCATGGAGCAGATCAGCATGAAACGCGCCGGATAGGTGGCCTGCGCGTTGACGCGGGTGATGGTCACGAAGCCGTCCTCCAGCGGCTGGCGCAGCGCCTCCAGCGTAGCCCGCTGAAACTCCGGAAGCTCATCCAGAAACAGAACCCCGTTATGGGACAGGGAAACCTCTCCCGGCTTTACCCGGGCCCCGCCGCCGATCATGGCCGGCATGGAAATATTGTGATGGGGCGTTCGAAAGGGACGAATGGTCATCAGGCCGCTATTTTCCGGCAGCTCGCCGGCTGCGGAATGGATCAGCGTTGTTTCCAGCGCTTCTTCATAAGTCATGGGTGGCAAAATACCCGGCA
>ERZ780195.299-NODE-299-length-51901-cov-14.564402_pt1 | contig 51901 bp, 46 predicted proteins | sample MGYA00511017_ERZ780195 | MGnify/ENA primary metagenome ERZ780195 (study PRJEB29588, sample SAMEA2159974) | human gut metagenome | biome: human gut; feature: human-associated habitat; material: faeces | place: Denmark | collected 2008/2010 ...
GAAGAGCCATCGCCCTCTGCGGCGGCGTTCAAAAGCTCATCGAACGCTACCGCAGGACAGTTGTGCCCAAAATCCAAAAAATCGCGGAAATCTGAGGGGAAAGCCCCTCTTTTTTCGCGATTTCGGACTCTGGATGGGTGATTTTTGTGTGGAATGCATAAAATATCCGTCCGAAAACTGTGTTTTCGGACGGACTGTGGTGCCGGTGGTGGGACTCGAACCCACACGCCATTACAGCACACGATTTTGAGTCGCGGTCGTCTGCCATTCCGACACACCGGCACATTGTATCAAATACTTTTTTATTATACACTCTCAATGCGATAAAATCAACCCCCTTCAGAGCGCATTTTCTAAAAAATGTATCGAGTGAATTTCCAAAGTAAATGCCACAGCAGCAGCAAGAAGATGTGTTTACTCGATTTCACCGATTGACTTGCCGCGTGTCGTGAAGTTCAGGCCGCGCACCAGTCGCCATCCGGAGTTTGTGCCCAATGGCGTTCGGCTGAACAGAACTTACAACGATTATCAAGTCTGTCTCGATGAACATCTGGGCAGCAATGTTGTGGCAATGGACGCCGTCATCGGCAGAATCGGCGGAAAAGTGATCATGACCTTTCAGTTCGTTAACGTTGACTTCGTGTTCGGGCTGCTCTTGGAAAACAAATCCGCTGCGGAGGCGGCCGCGAAGATTTCCTTTCTGAAGAAAAAACTTGCAGAACACGTTATCGCTTTTGGTGATGTTTTCCCCTCTGCGGCTATGTTCAAGATTTTCTGTACGAAAAGCGAGGCGTTCTTTTCCGGAACGCCTCGCTGCAGCTGTTGGCAAAATCAGCATCATGTCAGTTGTCAAAACGCGGGAAGCAGGAATCATTCAGAAAATTTCCGCGACTGCATGCTTCGTCAGCGTGCTGAGCGAGGCGTTTCTTCCCGCAACGACTCGCTCTCTGCACTTTCTTTATTCCGCGACGATGTACTTGTCGATGATGGACTGGACGGTGCCATCGGCGATGAGCTCCTCCAGCGCGGCGTTGAAGTCGGCGTAGATCGGGCTTTCCTTGGCGAAGCAGACGGCGTACTCCTCGAAGGCGTAGGCGGTATCCAGCGTCTTGAGGCCCTCGTTGCCCTTGACGAAGGACAGAGCGACCTGGTCGTCGATGATGACGCAGTCCACCTTGCCCGACAGCAGCGCCACGATGGCGTCCGGTGCCTTGTTGTACTGCATGACGGTGTGCTTCAGGCCATTGGCGGCGATGTCGTCGGTAATGTAGAGATCACCGGTGGTGCCGATCTGCACGCCGATGTTGTAGGCGTTGTCGGGATTGAAGATGTCGTCCACCGAGGTGATCTCGCTGCCCTCGGGCACGATGATGCTCTGCACCGCGGTGGTGTAGGGCGTGGAGAAATCGACGCTCTGTTTGCGATCCTCAGTGATGGTGAAGCCGGACATTCCGAAGTCGACCTTGCCGCTGACCACGGCGGCGATGATGGAGTCGAACTGCATGTCCACGATCTCCAGATCGCAGCCCAGCTTCTCGGCGACGGCCTTGGCGATTTCCACGTCGATGCCGACGATCTCGCCGGTCTCGTCGTCGTAATACTCATACGGGGCGAAGTCGATGCTGGAGCCCATCGTCAGCGTTTCGGCCATCGCCGTTCCACAGAGCATGAGCGCGAAGATCAGAATCAGAGCAAACGTTTTTTTCATGGGGGCGACCTTCTTTCCGTTTGATTTTTGCTTTCCCGCTTGGGATGAAAAGAGAATAGCACGCTTCGGGCCTGCTGTCAATGTATTTTTATGTAAATATTTTGCATATTTCAAACTCTACTGCACATATTTCGCTCTTTTTCATTCATTTTCTGCTTTTTCTATTTATTTTACACGATTGTCGTTGTATATTTATACTCAGCATACTATAATGATTCCAATTGAATGTGGAGGAGGATTTTGCATGTCCATGAAGGGAAGAAGCTTCCTCAAGCTTCTGGATTTCACCCCTGAGGAAATTACGCAGCTGATCGATACCGCCGCCGACTTAAAGCAGAAAAAGAAGGCGGGCGTGCCCCACGACACGCTCAAAGGAAAGAACATCGCGCTCATCTTTGAAAAGACCAGCACGCGCACGCGCTGCAGCTTCGAGGTTGCCGCATACGATCTGGGCATGGGCGTGACCTATCTGGATCCCTCCGGCTCCCAGATCGGCAAAAAGGAATCCATCGCCGACACGGCGCGGGTGCTGGGCCGCATTTACGACGGCATCGAGTACCGCGGCTATGGACAGCAGATCGTGGAAACGCTGGCGAAGTATGCCGGCGTGCCCGTCTGGAACGGACTGACCAACGAGTTCCATCCCACCCAGATTCTGGCCGACCTGCTGACCATTCGCGAGCGCTTCGGCTCCCTGAAGGGCGTAAAGCTGGTCTACATGGGCGACGCGCGCTACAACATGGGCAATTCGCTGATGGTGGGCTGCGCCAAGATGGGCATGGAATTCGTCGCCTGCGCGCCGAAGAAGTACTTCCCCGCCCCGGAGCTGATCGCCCAGTGTCAGGCCATCGCCGCCGAGACCGGCGCGAAGCTCTCCTTTATTGAAAATCCCATGGAAGCCGTGAAGAACGCCAACGTCGTCTACACCGACGTGTGGGTCTCCATGGGCGAGCCCGCCGAGGTCTGGCAGGAGCGCATCCGCGATCTGACGCCCTATCAGGTAAATTCCGCGAAGATGGCCGCCGCCGCGCCGGACTGCGTATTTATGCACTGTCTGCCCGCCTTCCACGACCTGAACACCGGCGTGGGCCGCGAAATTCACGAAAAATACGGCGTCACCGAGATGGAGGTCACCGACGAGGTGTTCGAGTCCCCCGCCTCCATCGTGTTCGACGAGGCGGAGAACCGCATGCACACCATCAAGGCCGTGCTGTACAGCACGCTGAGCGAATAATAAAGAGGCTTTCCTATGAAAAAGGCTTATCTGGTTCTCTCGGACGGAACCGTCTATCAAGGCTCGGCCTTCGGCGCGGACGCGCCGGCGGTGGGCGAGCTGGTATTCACCACCGGCATGGTCGGCTATCTGGAAACCCTGACCGACCCGAGCTACGCCGGACAGATCGTGCTTCAGACCTTTCCGCTCATCGGCAACTACGGCGTAATCGAGGCGGATTTCGAGGGCGAGGTCGCCGCGCGGGGCTACGTCGTGCGCGAATGGTGCGACGCGCCGTCCAATTTCCGCTGCGAATACGATCTGGATCGCTTCCTGAAGGAGCGCGGCGTTCCGGGCATCTGCGGCGTAGACACCCGCGCCATCACCCGCAAAATTCGCGAAAGCGGCGTGATGAACGCCATGATTACCTCGGAAATCCCAGAGGATCTGGGCGAGATTCAGCGCTATGCCGTAACCGGCGTGGTCGGCGAAGTCACCTGCAGAACTCCCGCCGTCCATCCCGCTCAGGGCGAGACGGTGCGCAGAGTCGCGCTGATCGACTACGGCGCGAAGCGCAACATCATCCGCGAGCTGCAGAAGCGCGGCTGCGAGGTGACGGTATTCCCCGCCGCCACCCCCGCCGAGGAAATTCTCGCCGCCCATCCCGACGGCGTGATGCTCTCCAACGGCCCGGGCGACCCCGGCGAGAACACCTTCTGCATCGCGCAGATCGCGAAGCTGCTGGGCAGGGTTCCCCTGTTCGGCATCTGTCTGGGCCATCAGCTGACGGCGCTGGCCGCCGGCGGGCGCACGGAGAAGATGAAGTACGGCCATCGCGGCGCAAACCAGCCCGTGCGCGAAATCGGCGGAAGCCGCACCTACATCACCAGCCAGAACCACGGCTACGCCGTCGTGTCCGACTCGGTGAAGGCCGGGCAGATTCGCTTCGTCAACGCCAACGACGGCACCTGCGAGGGCATCGACTATCCCGAATGGAACGCCTTCACCGTTCAGTTCCATCCCGAGGCCTGCTCCGGCCCGAAGGACACCTCGTTCCTGTTCGACCGCTTTATGTCCATGATGGGAGGCGAATCGTCATGCCGCTGAATCCGAAGATCAAAAAGGTGCTGATGATCGGCTCCGGCCCCATCGTCATCGGCCAGGCCGCCGAGTTCGACTACGCCGGCGCGCAGGCCTGCCGCGTGCTGAAGGAAGCGGGCGTGAACGTGGTGCTGGTCAATTCCAACCCCGCGACCATCATGACCGACAGCGCGCTGGCAGACGAAATCTACCTGGAGCCGCTGACCGTGCCCACGCTCAGGCGAATCATCGACCACGAAAAGCCCGACAGCATGCTGGCGGGTCTGGGCGGGCAAACGGGCCTGACGCTGGCCATGCAGCTTTCCAAGGAGGGCTTCCTCGAAAGCCGCGGCGTAGAGCTGATCGGCGTGAACGTGGACGCCATCGACAAGGCGGAGGATCGCCAGCTGTTCAAGGACGCGATGGCCGAAATCGGTGAGCCGACCATTCCCTCGGGCATCGCCAACGACGTCTCTCAGGCGCTGGCCGTGGCGGAGAAGATCGGCTATCCCGTCATCGTGCGCCCGGCCTTCACTCTGGGCGGCGCGGGCGGCGGCGCGGCGGCCAGCGCCGAGGAGCTGAGCCAGATCGCCCGCACGGGTCTGGACATGTCGCCCATCACCCAGGTGCTCATCGAGCGTTCCGTGGCGGGCTGGAAGGAAATCGAGTTCGAGGTCATGCGCGATTCCGCGGGCAACGCCATCGCCGTGTGCTCCATGGAGAACTTCGACCCAGTGGGCGTGCACACCGGCGACTCCATCGTCGTCGCCCCGGCGCTGACCCTCTCGGACAAGGAATATCAGATGCTGCGCAGCGCGGCGCTGAACATCATCTCGGCGCTGGGCATCGTGGGCGGCTGCAACTGCCAGTTCGCGCTGAATCCCGACAGCTTCGAATACGCCGTCATCGAGGTCAACCCCCGCGTGTCCCGCTCGTCGGCGCTGGCCAGCAAGGCCACCGGCTATCCCATCGCCAAGGTCACCACCAAGATCGCGCTGGGCTACACGCTGGACGAGATCAAAAACGAGGTCACGGGCAAGACCTACGCCTGCTTTGAGCCGACGCTGGACTACGTGGTGGTCAAATTCCCCAAGTGGCCCTTCGACAAGTTTGCGGGCGCGAGCCGCACGCTGGGCACTCAGATGAAGGCCACCGGCGAGGTCATGTCCATCGCCAACAGCTTCGAAATGGCGCTGATGAAGGCCGTGCGCGGCGCGGAGATCAAGCTGGACACGCTCAACCGCACGGACGACAGCGGCGTAGACATCGAAGAGCGGCTCCACCGGGTGGACGACCATCGGCTGTTCACCGTGTTCGAGGCGCTCAAGCGCGGCATTTCCGTGGAGCACATCCACGAGATCACGAAGATCGACCGCTGGTTCCTGAGCAAGCTCCAGAAGCTGGCGGATTACGAGGCGAGCATTGCCCATGGCCTGACGGACGCGCAGTATCTCGCCGGCAAAAAGCTCGGCTACACCGACGCGGCGCTGAAGCGGCTCTCCGGCGCGAAGACGCTGCCCGAGGTGCAGTCCGCGTTCAAGATGGTGGACACCTGCGGCGCGGAATTTGACGCGGAGACGCCCTACTTCTACTCCACCTTCGACGCGGAGTGCGAGTCCCGCGCGTTCCCCCGCTCGGGCAAGCCGGTCATCATCGTGCTCGGCTCCGGCCCCATCCGCATCGGCCAGGGCATCGAGTTCGACTATTCCTCCGTCCACTGCGTCTGGACGCTCAAAAAGCTTGGCTACGACGTGGTCATCATCAACAACAACCCCGAGACCGTCTCCACCGACTACGACACCGCCGACCGGCTCTACTTCGAGCCGCTGACCGACGAGGACGTGCTGCGCATCATCGACGTGGAGAAGCCCGTGGGCGTGGTGGTGGCCTTCGGCGGTCAGACGGCCATTCGCCTGACCCAGACGCTGGACCGCGCGGGCATTCCCATTCTGGGCACCTCCGCCGAGGGCATCGACATCGCAGAGGACCGCGAGCGCTTCGACGAGCTGCTGGAGAAATTCTCCATCCGCCGCCCCAAGGGCGCGGGCGTGCGCACGCTGGAGGAGGCGCTCTCCGCCGCCGAGACGCTGGGCTATCCGGTGCTGCTGCGCCCCAGCTACGTCATCGGCGGTCAGAACATGACCATCGCTCATCAGCCCTACGACGTGAAGCGCTACATGGCGCGCATTCTGGCCGGCGGCATCGACAACCCGGTGCTGGTGGACAAGTACATGCCCGGCGTGGAGCTGGAGGTGGACGTGATCTCCGACGGCACGGACGTGCTGATTCCCGGCGTAATGGAGCACATTGAGCGCGCGGGCGTGCACTCCGGCGACTCCATCGCCGTCTATCCGCCCTACAACATCAACGACCGCATGCTGAAGATTATCGTCGAAAGCTCCACCAGACTGGCGCTGGCGCTGGGCACGAAGGGTCTGGTGAACATCCAGTACCTGATCTACGGCGGCGAGCTGTACGTCATCGAGGTCAACCCCCGCGCGTCCCGAACCATTCCCTACATCAGCAAGGTCACGGGCGTGCCCATGGTGGATCTGGCCTCCCGGGTCATGATTGGCCAGAAGCTGAAGGATCTGGGCTACGGCACCGGCCTTTACAAGACGCCGCCCTACTGCGCGGTGAAGGTTCCCGTCTTCTCCTTCGAGAAGCTCACCGACGCGAACAGCTACCTCAGCCCGGAGATGAAGTCCACCGGCGAGGTACTGGGCATCGGCAAGGACATGGCCGAGGCGCTGTTCAAGGGACTGGTCAGCTCGGGCATCCGCCTGCCCCATCCCGGCGAGGAGACGGGCGTGCTGCTGAGCGTGGACGAATACGACTACTTCGAGGTGCTCGCTCTGGCCCGGAAGTTCAGCGACCTGGGCTGCCGGCTGTACGCCACGTCGGGCACGGCGGCGGCCATTTCCACGCTGGGCATTCCCGTGCAGACGGTGGAGGACATTCACGAGATGAGCGCCACCGCCGCCCTGCTGGAGAGCGGCGCGATCCACTACATCGTCTACACCGGCGCGCTGCTGGACTCCACGCTGGACGACTACATCGCGCTGCACCGCAAGGCGCTGCTGCTGAACATCGCGTGCCTGACCTCGCTGGACACGGCCAACGCGCTGGCCGACATCATCGCCAGCCGCTACAACCAGATGAACACCGAGCTGGTGGACATTAACCACATGCGCCGGGAGCGCGGCCGGCTGCGCTTTGCCAAGATGCAGTCCACCGGCAACGACTACATCGTCATCGACAACCGCTCCGGCGCGCTGGTCTATCCCGAGTCCCTGTGCGTCAGGCTCTGCCGCCCCCACTACGGCGTGGGCGCGGACGGCATCGCGCTCATCGAGCGCTCGGACGCGGCCGACGCGAAGATGACCATGTTCAACAGCGATGGCTCCGAGGGCCGCATGGCCGGCAACTGCATCCGCTGCGTGGCGAAGTACCTCTATGACAATGGCGTCGTTCAGAGCGACAGCCTGACCATCGAAACCGCCAGCGGCGTGAAGGCTCTGAAGGTTTACACACGCAACGGTCGTGTCTCCTCCGTGTCCGTGGACATGGGCGTTCCGGATCTGCGCACCGCCAGCCTGCCCTGCACGCTGCCCGTGGAGCGCGCCGTGCGCTATCCCGCGCGCATCGGCGGAAGGCTGTACAACATCACCTGCATGTCGCTGGGCAATCCCCACTGCGTGGTGTTCACCGACAAGGTGGACACCCTCGACCTGAGCGAGATCGGCCCGCGGTTTGAAAACGCGCCCGTGTTCCCCGAACGCGTGAATACCGAGTTCGTCCGCGTGGTCAACCGCACGACGCTGCGCATGCGCTGCTACGAGCGCGGCAGCGGCGAGACCATGGCCTGCGGCAGCGGCGCGTGCCGCCGCCGTGGAGAACGGCCTGTGCGCCCGGGACAGCGACCTGACCATTCAGGTGCCCGGCGGAACGCTCATCGTCCGCGTGCGCGAAAACGGCGTGACGCTCCACGGCAGCGCCGAGCTGGTCTACACCGGCGAGCTGGAAATCTGACTTTCTTCACATGAAATAAGTTTCTGAAACGAGGCGGCGGCACTTGTGAGCAGGTTTTCCGACAATGCCGTCCGCCGAATTCGGAAACGCGCCCCGATCCCGGGAGCCCGCCGCCGTTCTCCGGCGCGCGGGCTTTCTCCTTTTTGCCGCGATCTCCGGCCAAGAAATAACACATCCGGGCTTGACGAAACGAGGATGTCGGCATATAATAAAACCAAAGCTTGGATCGGGAGGAGTAGACGCTTCCCTTCGCTTTCAGAGATCGGCGGTCACGGCTGCGAGCCGCCGGAGCGAACCGCGTCGAACCGTGCGCCCGGGAGCTTCCGCGTCGAAATTCAGTAGGCCCGGACGGTCAGCGCCGTTATCGCCTTTGAGCAAATAAGCAGAGTGGAACCGCGGCCACGCCTCTGTATGGGGCGCGGCCGTTTGATTTTGGAAAGGAGCATGGTTATGAAACAGATGATGATTTACAACACGCTCAGCCGCAAAAAGGAGCCGTTTGTACCCGTTCACGAGGGCAAGGTCGGCATCTACTCCTGCGGCCCGACGGTATACAACTATTTTCACATCGGCAACGCCCGCCCGTTCATCATCTTTGACACGCTGCGCCGCTTTCTGACCCATCTGGGATACGACGTGACCTTCGTGCAGAACTTCACCGACATCGACGACAAGATGATCAAGCGCGCTCACGAGGAGAACACCACCGTGGACGCCATCGCCGAGCGCTACATCGCCGAGTATTTCAAGGACGCGGACGCGCTGGGCGTGCAGCGCGCCGACGTGCATCCCCGCGCCACCAAGCACATCGGCGAGATCATCGCGCTGATCAAGCGTCTGGAGAAAAACGGTCTGGCCTATCGCGCCGAGAACGGCGACGTGTATTTCGACACTCAGGCATGGCGCAGCAACTACGGCCGCCTGATCGGACAGGATCTGGACGATCTGGAGTCCGGCGCGCGCATCGAAGTGGGCGATCTGAAGCGCCATCCCATGGACTTCGCCCTCTGGAAGGCCCAGAAGCCCGGCGAGCCGGCGTGGAAGAGCCCCTGGGGCGACGGCCGTCCCGGCTGGCACATCGAGTGCTCGGCCATGTCCATGAAGTATCTGGGCGAGACCTTCGACATTCACTGCGGCGGCGTGGATCTGATCTTCCCCCACCACGAGAACGAAATCGCCCAGTCCGAGGGCGCGACGGGCAAGCCCTTCGCCCATTACTGGATGCACAACGGCCACATCAACGTGGACAACAAGAAGATGTCCAAGTCCGCCGGCAACTTCTTCACCGTGCGCGACATCGCCAGGGAGTTCTCCCCCGAGGTCGTGCGCATGTTCATGCTCTCCGCCCACTATCGCAGCCCCATCAACTTCAGCCGCGACCTGATTCTGCAGGCAAAGAGCGCGCTGGATCGCCTGTACACCGCCCGCGACAACGCCGCCTTCGCGCTGGAGCACGCGCCCGAGCGGGAGATGAACGACGCGGAGAAGGCCTTTGTCGAGCGCGCGAAGGAAGCCATGGATCGCTTCGACGACGCGATGTGCGACGATCTGAACACCTCCGGCGCGCTGGGCGTGCTGTTCGAGTACATTCGCGACATGAACACCGTGCTGGCCGACGCCAACAATCCCTGCAAAGCCGTCATCGAGGAGGCACTCAGCGCGCTGAAGATCATGGCCCACGACATTCTGGGCCTTCTGATGAAGGACGCGGACACCACGCCCGAGGAGATCAAGGCGCTGGTTCAGGCGCGCGTCGAGGCCAAGAAGGCCAAAAACTTTGCCGAGGCCGACCGCATCCGCGCCGAGGTTCTGGAAAAGGGCTACGTCATCGAGGACACCCCCAAGGGCCCGCTGGTCAAAAAGGCCTGACAAATCCCGCCGCAAGGAGGACGATTTCCCTTGAAAAACGGCTTTATCAAGGTCGCGGCCGGTTCGCCGAGAATCGCCGTCGCCGACGTGGAGGCCAACGCCGCGCAGATCCGGGCGCTCATCCAGCGCGCGGACGCGGCGGCGGCCAATCTGCTGGTGCTGCCCGAACTGTGTCTGACCGGCTATACCTGCGGCGATCTGTTCTATTCCGAGCTGCTGCTGGAGGCGGCGAGGGACGCGCTGTGCAGCATCGCCGATTTCACGCGCGGCAAAGCGCCGCTGGTGGTGCTGGGCGTTCCGCTGATGGCGAATGGCAAGCTCTACAACTGCGCCGCCGTGCTGCACGACGGACAGATTCTGGGCGTCGTGCCCAAGAGCTATCTGCCCAACGGTTCCGAATTCTACGAAAAGCGCCAGTTCACCTCCGCCGCCTGCCCCACCCGTACGGATTTGCTTCACCTGAATGGCGAGGGGGTAGCCTTCGACGCGCGGCTGATCTTTCAGTGCGAGGAGCTGCCGGAATTTGCGCTGGGCGTGGAGCTCTGCGAGGATCTCTGGTCGCCCGACCCGCCGTCGAGGAGGCTGGCCCAGCACGGCGCGACGGTCATCGCCAACCCTTCGGCCTCGGACGAGGTCGTCGGCAAGCGCGAATACCGGCGCATGCTGGTTCAGTCCACGTCCGCGCGCCTGCTGGCGGGCTATGTCTACGTCAACGCCGACAGCGGCGAATCCACGCAGGACATGGTCTTTTCCCGCCACAACCTCATCTGCGAGAGCGGAACCATTCTGGCCGAGAACCCGCCCTTCGGCGAGGACGATCTGATTCTGACCGAGCTGGACGTGCAGCGGCTGACCACCGACCGGCATCGCTCCAGCAGCTTTGCGCCGCTGGAGAAATCGGCGGAAGAATTCCGGAAGATTTTCTTCCATCAGTCTCCGCGCGAGACCGCGCTCACCCGCGTCTATCCGCGCACGCCCTTCGTACCCGCGTCGGATTCTCAGATTGCCGAGCGCGCGGAGGAAATTCTGCGCATTCAGAGCTACGGCCTGAAGAAGCGCGTGGAGCACACCCATGTGAAAACCATCGTCGTGGGCGTTTCCGGCGGACTGGACAGCTGTCTTGCGCTGCTGGTGATGGCGCGCACGATGGATCTGCTCGGGCGCGACCGCCGGGAGATCGTCGCCGTCTCCATGCCCTGCTTCGGAACCACCCGCCGCACCCGCTCCAACGCTGAAAAGCTCTGCGAACAGCTGGGCGTGACCTTCCGGGAGATCGACGTCTCCGCGTCCGTCCGCCAGCACTTCGCCGACATCGGCCACGACGAATCGGTGCACGACGTGACCTACGAAAACGGCCAGGCCCGCGAGCGCACTCAGGTGCTGATGAACGTGGCCAACAAGCTGGGCGGTCTCGTGGTGGGCACCGGAGATCTGTCCGAGCTGGCGCTGGGATGGGCGACCTACAACGGCGACCACATGTCCATGTACGGCGTGAATGCCGGTGTGCCCAAGACGCTGGTGCGCTACATCGTCCGCTACGAAGCCGATCGCTCCGCGCCCGCGCTGGCCGACGTGCTCCGCGACATTCTGGACACGCCCGTCTCCCCGGAGCTGCTGCCCGCCACCTCCGATGGCAAAATTCAGCAGAAGACCGAGGATCTGGTCGGCCCCTACGAGCTGCACGACTTCTTCCTGTACTACACACTGCGCTTTGGCTTCCGCCCCGCCAAGATCTACCGGCTGGCGCGCCATGCCTTCGGCGGCGAGTACTCCGGCGAGGTCATCCTCAAGTGGCTGCGCACCTTCTTCCGCCGCTTCTTTACGCAGCAGTTCAAGCGCTCCTGTCTGCCCGACGGCCCGAAGGTCGGCACGGCGACGCTCTCGCCGCGCGGCGACTGGCGCATGCCCTCCGACGCATGCTCGACGCTCTGGCTGAAGGAAATCGACGCGCTGGTTCCCTGAAGCCGCATCGGAAGAGCCGCGCCGTTCGCCCTCTTCAATGAAGGGAAAGCGGCGCGGTCTTTTGCGTTTTTGCACCGCCTCAGGTTTTCTTTTGGGCGTTTTGTGTTATAATGATTAGGCAAGCCGCAGGCTTGGCCGGGTCGGCGGAGCGCCGAAGGCGGTTTGCCGACAATCATGTTATGATGATTAGGCAAGCCGGGAACCTCCATGGCGTTCCTCCGGCTTTGCCCGTTCCATCGGCTGCGCGAAAGAAATTTTGTGAAGGGGAATCGGCTGCATGCAGAACCAGCGCTATCCCGTCCAGTACGGCCTGTTCATGATGGCCTACTACATGACCAACGCCATTTATCAGGGCTACATGAGCCTGTACTACACGTCCGCCGGATTCAATTCCGCGCAGATGGGCGCGATTTTTGCCGTGGTGGCGCTGGTGAGCGTGTTCTCGCAGCCGCTGTGGGGCACGCTGGGCGACCGCGTGGCCAGCCGCAACCGGCTGCTGCGCATGCTGGCCGCGGCCTCTTCGCTGCTGGCGCTGTCCTTTCTGACCACGCGCGGCTTCGTACCGCTGCTGCTGTTGGGCGGCGCGTTCTCCTGCTTTTACACGTCCATCCAGCCCATGGGCGATTCCATCATTCTGGCGGCGCTGGACAGGCGCGGCGCACCCTTCGGCCCGGTGCGCATGTCGGGCGGACTGATGTTCGCGCTGACCTCGCTGATCTTCGGCGGCATATTGAACGCCAGGGGCCACGAGACGCTGGCCGTGTGGTTCACTGCGGGGCTGTGCATGCTGATCGTCCCGGCAACGCTGGCGCTGCCCGATACGCCGGGCTATCAGTCTGCCACGGGCAACCGCATGTCCTTCGGCGCGCTGTTCAGGAATCGCACATTGATGAAGCTGATGCTGTTCATGCTGCCGGTGCAGATCACCATGGGCTATTTCTACACCTTCTTTTCCCCCCTGTTCGTCAGCTTTCCCGGCGGGAACAGCTCGCTTCTGGGATGGTGCTATTTCATCTCGGCGCTGAGCGAGGTGCCCTATCTGCTGCTTTCGGACAGGCTCTTCGACCGCTTCGGCGCGGGCAAGCTGATGTGCGTCTCCGCGCTGGCGCTGACGCTCCGCTGGCTGCTGGTGGCCACGGCGAAGAGCGTGCCGGTGCTGATGCTCAGCCAGGTGCTGCACGGCTGGGGCTTCATCGTCATGACCGTGTCCATGGCCAAGCACATCACCCGCAACGTGCCCAGGGAGCTTCAGGCCTCGGGGCAGATGCTGCTGGCGGTGGTCAGCTTCGGCCTCGCCCGGGCCTTCGGCAATCTGGGCGGCGGCCTTCTGGCCCACGCCTTCGGCCAGCAGAATGTGTTCTATCTCACCAGCGCCGTCTGCGCGCTGGCGTTCCTCATCTTCGCACCGCAGTTTTTGAAGAAGAAGGCGTAAAGAAAGAAATCCCGACGCTTCCGTGGATGCATCGGGATTTTCTGTTATGGTCTCACGCCCGCGCGCGGCGCTTCTTTTCCTTTTTGCGCTCGCGGCGGCGAAGCTCCAGCGTCAGCGCGTCGTAGGCCAGCACCAGCGCCGCGCCCAGCAGTACGCCGCCGAGAATGTCGGTCAGCCAGTGCACGCCGGAAAGGAGACGGCCCACGGCCATCACGGCGATCAGCACCGTGAAGACGACGTTGACGGCGGTGCGCAGACCGCGGCTGTGGAGCCGCTGACGCAGCTGCACCATGGCGCTGCCGAGGATGGTCACCGCCAGAAGGGTGTGCGACGACGGGAACGAGGCCTCCAGCTGGCCGTTCTCCAGCACCGGGCGGCAGTTCACCACGAATTTCTCAAACAGCACGTAGCACGCACCCACGACGACATAGAATCCTGCCAGCAGATAGAGACTGCCGTCCACGGCCTTCAGGCTGCGACCGCGGACGAGCTGAACAAGTCCCAGCGCGGCGAAGGCCAGCACGAACAGGAAGTCCGCCTTGCCCATCAGATCGGTCAGTTTGTAGAACGCGTCGCTGGTTCCCAGCTTCTCATGCACAAAGCCGTTGATTCCCGCCAGACCCACGGAGGAATTCTCCGGACCGATGGCTCGAACGTCCACCTTCATCAGAAGCGCCGTCAGCAGCACGAACAGCGCCAGCATCAGCACCGCCCAGCCGCTCCGGGCGCGAATCTTTCGCTTCAGATTGTTTTTCCCGCTCATATGACGTCCCCCTCATCCATATTCAGGCTCTGTTCAGCGTATCACAATCGGCGTTAAGATACAAGTCCAACAGGCGTTATTTCCCCCGGAAAGCGGGAAATCGCCGCGCGGCGGCGATTTCAAGCCTATTCGGCTCAGCGGCGGAACATTCCGAACAGGCCCTTCTTCTCATAGGGCGCGGTATGCACGCCCTTGAGCTCGTAGCCCGTGGCGGCGATGGCGGCGCGCAATTTCTCCTCGTCCAGCGGCTGCTCGCTGACGATCACCGTCTTTCCCTTGGCATGGGAGGACGAAACTTTTTTGATGGAAAAATCCTTTCGAATGGCGTCGTTAATGTGGGATTCGCACATTCCACACATCATACCGTCGATATCCAGCGTCGTTTCAAACATCCGAAATCCCCCTTTTCGTCGATTCTCGTTTCAGTTAATTTACTCTAACCAAGAAGAGTATAGCCCTCTTTACCCATTCTGTCAATGGGGAAAGAGGTAAATTTCCGCAAAAAACACTCGCCGGCGGGTCCAGGACCGGCGAGTGGCAAACAGGTTGATGCTGCATGCAGTGATGGTTTGTCTGTAACGTTTATGCGTGGAGGAAGGAGTATTCTCTTGAGGCAACATTCAGCAACATTTGAATTAGGGAGTCGCAGACAACATCAAGTCTGATTTTGCTATGGGGAGTTTTCGGGTCTCACCGCAGAGCCCATTGAGCGTTCAACCCCGCGGCGCGGCCCATTTGGGCGGAGACGGCGCAGAAAATCAGCGTAAGCGCAATCATCAGCGCCAGATCGCCCAGTTTTCGCTTCGTCCGTCTCGACAATTGATCCGCCTCACTTCAGCGCTTCGCCCAGCTTTTCGCAGGCGGCCAGCGCATCCGCGTCCGGCGTTTCCTGACAGATCACGCTGTCGCAGGCCAGAACCGCTCCGGCGGCACGGCAGTCGTCCTCCCAGCTGCGCATCCATTCGCCGTCGCCCCAGCCATAGGAGCCGAACAGCGCGATCTTCTTGCCGGACAGCGCGGGCTTGCAGGCGTCGAACAGGGGCTGGAACTCGTCCTCTTCCAGAACCTCCGCGCCCATGGCCGGGCAGCCGAAGGCGATGGCGTCGTATTCCGCGACCTGGTCGGCGCTGAAATCCGCCGACGGAATCAGTCTGGCCTCCGCGGCCTTCGCCACGGCCTCGGCCATCGCCTGGGTATTGCCCGTGCCGCTCCAATAGACAACGCAAACCTTGTTCATCATCGTAATCCTCCTGATAATTGATGTATTTTGTATGTCAAGCGGCCACGGTCAGCCGCGCAACACCAAATCCCTTTCGATAGCACCTTAAATAAACCTCGCGGCACTTGCGATACAGCGCGAACCGCCGCCGCGCCTCGTCGGCGTTGGAATAGGCTTTCCAGCAGCCGGCGCACAGGGCGCGATCGCCCCGGTTCTCGATGTAGCCCACCACGTCCTCCAGCGGATAATCCAGGAACACGCCGATTTCGTGGGGAAATTCCTCGCCGCAGTGCACGCGCCGGGCCAGCGCGTCGATGCACTCGTCCATGGTCAGCCCCGCGTAGCCGCGCTTTTCCAGAAAGGAGCGAACCTCGCCGCGGGCCAGCCGCTTTTCCAGCATTGCCGGGCGGTAGACGTAGATCAGCGCGCCCTTTTCGCATTCGCGCAGCAGCCGCACCCGCACGCCCTTGCCCTCGATCATCTTTTCCACCGCGCCGAGCGCCTCGGAAACATTCTCGCCCTCGCCCTTATGATAGGAAAAGAGGCTTCCGCACTTGTGACCAGCCAGCGTCGCCGCGCAGTTGCGGACGAAGCTCTCTTCGAAGGAATGCGCCATGCTGTCGGCCTCCTTTGGTTTAATATCTCTAATCGACAGGCTGTAAAAATGCGGACGGCTTTCGTTCGCGATCCGTGTGGTTAAATGTATCTAACCGCAGTCATAGAATACCAGACCACAGGGCCGTTGTCAATTCTTTTTTGTGTTAAATATAATCATTTCTGTGTTAGATTTATTTAACACACATTTTTGCCCCAAATCTCTTGACAATCAGAATTAGAGATGTTAAACTATGCGTCGGTTGATGGTTAGTCGCCATTAACTAATTTTCAACCCGAGAGTTAGCTTTATCTAATCGGAGGGATGCGTATGATGCCTTTGGGAATGGCCAATGTCGGCGACGTGAACATCATTAAGAAGATCACGGGGCGCGACGACGTCCGCCAGCACCTGGCGGAGCTGGGCTTCGTGGTCGGCGGAGAAGTCCGCGTGATCAGCGAGCTGGGCGGGAACCTGATCCTGTCCGTCAAGGACAGCCGCATCGCGTTGGACAAGACCATGGCGATGCGCATCATGGTGTAAATCGGGAAGGGAGAGATGAGGGAATGAAGACACTGAGGGACGTCAAGGTTGGAGAACGCGCGGTCATTCAGCGGCTGCACGGCGAGGGCGCTCTGAAGCGCCGCATCATGGACATGGGTCTGACCAAGGGCGTTGAGGTCTACGTCCGCAAGGTCGCCCCGCTGGGCGATCCCATGGAGCTGACCGTCCGCGGCTATGAGCTGAGCGTCCGCAAGGCCGACGCCGAGCTGATCGAGGTCAGGTAACAAAACTCACGCAAGGCGCACATCCGCAAGGCCCCGCGCACAGGGGCAGTTGATTTCAACAGGAGGAATGAGCAATGGCAACCATTAAGATCGCGCTGGCGGGCAACCCGAACTGCGGCAAAACGACGCTGTTCAACGCCCTCACCGGCTCCAATCAGTTCGTCGGCAACTGGCCGGGCGTCACGGTAGAGAAGAAGGAAGGCCGCCTGAAGAAGCATGACGGCGTCGTCATCATGGACCTTCCGGGCATCTATTCCCTTTCGCCCTACACGCTGGAGGAAGTCGTCTCCCGCAATTACCTGATCGGCGAGCGTCCGGATGCGATTCTGAACATCATCGACGGCACAAATCTGGAGCGCAACCTGTATCTGACCACACAGCTGACCGAGCTGGGCATCCCGGTGGTCGTGGCCGTGAACATGATGGACGTGGTGCGCAAGAACGGCGACAAGATCAACTGTGCCGAGCTCTCCCGTCAGCTGGGCTGCCGCGTGGTGGAAATCTCCGCTCTGAAGGGCGACGGCATCATGCAGGCCGCCGAGGCCGCCATCGACGCCGCCAAGTCCACCAAGACCGTTCCGATGCACACCTTCTCCGGCCCTGTGGAGCACGCAATCGCCCACATCGAGGAGGCTGTCGTGCACAACATGCCCGAGGAGCAGCAGCGCTGGTACGCCATCAAGGTCTTTGAGCGCGACTCCAAGGTACTCGAGCAGCTGAACGTGCCCGCCGAGACGATGAAGCACGTGGAAGCCGACATCCAGGCCGCCGAGAAGGAGCTGGACGACGACTCCGAGAGCATCATCACCAACGAGCGCTACATTTACATCGCCGAGGTCATCAAGAGCTGCTACAAGAAGAAGAGCGCCGGCAAGCTCTCCGCCTCCGACAAGATCGACCGCGTGGTCACCAACCGCTGGCTGGGTCTGCCCATCTTCGTGGTCGTCATGTTCCTTGTCTACTACATCTCTATGGTGGGCGTGGGCTCCATGGCCACCGACTGGGCCAACGACGGCGTGTTCGGCGACGGCTGGCACCTGTTCGGCATCGGCTCTTCCCAGTATGAAGAGGCTGCAAAGGCCTACGGCGACTCCGATCAGATCATCGATGCGTTCGTGGGCGAGTATGGCAGCGACGAAATCGCCGCCGCTCTGGACTCTGAATCCGAGGATTACACCGAGGAAGGCGCGAAGGCCGCTCTGGAAGAACTGGTTGCGCTGACTCCCGACGACGCGAACGTCACCTACGAGCTGGAAGACGAAGAGACCCTGAAAGTGACCGAGGTTCCGGACACCACCAAGGCTCAGCTGGAAGACGCGGTCGCTCAGTATCTGAACACCGAGTATAAGGAAGCCTATGGCGCGCCCGACACCTCCACCTACGGCGTGTGGGTGCCCGGCATCCCGGTGCTCATCGGCGACGGCCTTGAGAAGATCGGCTGCGCGGACTGGCTCAACGGCCTGATCCTCGACGGTATCGTGGCGGGCGTCGGCGCGGTTCTGGGCTTCGTGCCCCAGATGCTGGTGCTGTTCCTGCTGCTGGCGTTCCTGGAGGCCTGCGGCTACATGGCCCGTATCGCCTTCGTTCTCGACCGCGTGTTCCGCAAGTTCGGCCTGAGCGGCAAGAGCTTCATCCCGATCCTGATCGGCACCGGCTGCGGCGTTCCCGGCATCATGGCCTCTCGTACCATTGAGAATCAGCGCGACCGCCGCATGACCATCATGACCACCACCTTCATCCCCTGCGGCGCGAAGATGCCCTTCATCGCGATGATCGCCGGCGCGCTGTTCGGCGGTTCTCCGTGGATCTCCACCTCCGCCTACTTCCTGGGCATGGCCGCTATCATCATCTCCGGCATCACGCTGAAGAAGACCAGGATGTTCGCCGGCGATCCCGCTCCGTTCGTCATGGAGCTGCCGGCCTACCACTGGCCAACCCTGGGTAACGTGCTGCGCAGCATGTGGGAGCGCGGCTGGAGCTTCATCAAGAAGGCCGGCACGATCATCCTGCTGTCCACCATTCTGGTCTGGTTCACCACCTACTTCGGCGTCGTCGACGGCAGCCTGCGCATGCTGGCTGAGGACGAGATCGACCACTCCCTGCTGGCTGCGGTGGGCAACGCCATCGCGTGGATCTTCAAGCCTCTGGGCTGGGGCAACTGGCAGGCGGCTGTCGCCTCCATCACCGGCCTGGTCGCCAAGGAGAACATCGTCGGCACCATGGGCATCCTGTATCCCGACGGCTGGACCGAGATCGGCGCGGCCTTCACGCAGATCAGCGGTTATTCCTTCCTCGTCTTCAACCTGCTGTGCGCTCCGTGCTTCGCGGCCATCGGCGCCATCAAGCGCGAGATGAACAACGCCAAGTGGACCTGGTTCGCCATCGGCTATCAGTGTGTGTTCGCCTACATCGTGGCTCTGATCATCTATCAGCTGGGCCTGCTCTTCACGGGCGCGGGCTTCACCGTGGCCACCGTGGCGGCGCTGGCGCTGCTGGCCGCAATGATCTACCTGCTGGTTCGCAGGAACCCCTATGACGAAGAGCATCTCAATCAGAAAGTGAGGGTCTGAGCATGGCAACTGCAATCGTCGGCGGAATTCTGGCTGTGATCGTTGGTTTGATTATCTGGAAGATGATTAAGGACAAAAAGAGCGGCAACTCCTGCTGCGGCGATTGCGCCCACTGCAAGGGCTGTCACTGAAGAAACGCTCCATTCTCCAACGGGGACGCGGGAATCAACCCCGCGTCCCCCCATTTTTCGCAAACGCAAAGGAAGTGAACGAATGTCTCCCTCGCTGATTCGCTGTCTGCTGGCCGTGCTGGCGCTGTCCGAAGCCTACGATTCCGTGCTGTCCAAGGACGTGGCGCGCCTGCTGGGCATCAAGCGCCCCACGGTGCACCGCTCCCTCGCCGTCCTTCAGGAAAAGGGACTGATTCACAAGGAAACCTACGGCGACATCCATCTGACGGAGCTCGGCCGCGAGACCGCTCAGCGGATGGAGCGCCATCGGGACGATCTCACGCTGCTGTTCAGCCGGGATTTCGGCCTCGCGCCCGAGGAGAGCGTCAGCGCAGCGCTGGTACTCGTCAGCGAGCTCTCCGAGAAAAGCCTGAACCGGCTGGCCGAAAGGGCGCGCTGAACGGCCCGCCATCGTTCGCAAAGGTGATTCTGAAAAGAATGGAAGCGTCTCTTGAGCAAATTTTCAGAATCACCCCAGCATGAACCTTTCCATGGAGAATCAAAACCGCGCCGCGATCGAAAGCAAGGAGGAATCCCGCCATGAGAGACGCCGCCAACAAGGCCTTTTGGCAAAAATGGGCAAAGTGGTACGCCCCCGCCATGCGCAGCAGCGAGGAGATGTACCACTCCATTCGCGAGCGCATCGCGCCCTGCCTCACGAAGAACATGAACGTGCTGGAGCTGGCCTGCGGCACGGGACAGCTCTCCTTCGGACTCGCGCCCTGCGCGCGTCAGTGGGAGGCCACCGATTTCTCCGAGGCCATGATCGCTCAGGCCAAGCGCTATCAGCTCCACGGCGCGGGAGCGCCCGGAAGCCGCCTGTTCTTCTCGGTGCAGGACGCGACGAATCTCCCCTACGCCGACCATTCCTTCGACGCGGTGGTCATCGCCAACGCGCTGCACATCATGCCCCATCCCGAGATCGCGCTGGCCGAGATTCGGCGGGTGCTCAAGCCCGGCGGCATGCTGTTCGCCCCGACCTTCGTCCATGGCACGGCCCGCGCCGCGCGGCTGCGCGTGCGGCTGATGAGCCTCGCCGGCTTTCATGTGTTCCACAGATGGAGCGCCGGCGAATTCGTGGACTATCTGAACGCCCACGGTTTCCGCGTCGCCGAGCAGTGCCTCATGGGCAGCACCGTTGCACCCCTCTGCTTCGTTCGCGCCGTTCCGCAAAATTGAGCGGGGCGGCGTTGCATTTTGTCGAAATGGTGCTATAATAGAGAAAAACATCCTGAAGCAGGAGGCGTACCCATGACGGACGAAATGCTGCTGCGCATCCCGGCGGAGGAGGGCTTTTCCGCCGCCGCGCTGGTGAACACGTCGGAAATCGAATTTAACCCCATCTTTCTGCAATTCTGCGCCGAGAACCTCTGCGGCAACTACGGCGCAAATTATACCTGCCCGCCGGACTGCGGAACGCCGGAGGAGATGCGCGCGCGCATTCTCGCCTATCCCCGCGCGCTGGTGATGCAGACCAAATGGGACATCACCGATTATACCGACCGCGCCGCCATTTCTCACGCGAAAAAGAGCCACAACGAGGGCATGTTCCGTGTCATCGAGCGCATGGGCGTTCCGGGCACAATGGCCGGAGCGAGCAACTGCAAGCTGTGCGACCGCTGTCTGCGCACCGACAGACTGCCCTGCCGCTTCCCGGAGAAGCGCTATTCCTGCATGTCGGCATACTGCATCAACGTCCGCGCGCTGGCCGAGCGCTGCGGCATGGAATATGCCTGCTCTGACGGCAGGCTCGCCTTCTTCGGGCTGTACGCCTTCTGAAAACTTCATATATAAGCACGGGAGAAACGCGCGTTTCTCCCGTGCTTTTGTCTTTAGAATGGGTTTCCCGAATTCAGAAATTCGCTCTATTCCAGCAGTCCCGCATCCTGAATGGAGCCGATCTCCGCGCGCATCGTGCGAATCTCGAAGGGCTGGAGCTCCACTGTCGCCGCCGCGCCGTAGAGCGGAAGCTCTACGCTGGCCTTCGCGCCCCTTCCGGCGGAATCGAACAGGCGCAGAATCATTCCGCGGCCGTCCTCCGCCGGGCGCAGCGCCGTCAGCTGCACGCCCTCGCCGTCGAGCACTGCGCCGGGCGTGCCCTTTTCGCCCTCGCCGTTGGGGAAGAAGGACAGCGCGTAAGGCGGCTCATTGAAGGCCTGCGCCTCCCGGGAGACGGCGGCCATGCGCGCGTCCTCGGCTCCGGCGTTCATCTCAAAGGAATACAGCCGCTCGCCCTGATCCATGCGCGGCGAAAAGCGGTTCTGGGGCAGAATCACCCGGTCGCCGATGGGATGGGCCGTGTAGGCCGCGCCGCGAATCAGCGACAGGCGAATCTCGCCGTCGGCGAAATCGCTGCCGTAGGTGCCGCCGTTAATCATGCTGAGCATGCGCCCGTTCCCCGCCGCGGCCGTCCACTGCTGAGCCACGACCTCGCGGCCGTCGGCGTGCAGCTCCTCCACGCCGAACATCTCCTGTCCGAGATAGCGCTCCGTCAGGCGCGTGGGCACGGACAGCTTGACCATCGTGTCCTTCTCGGCAAACAGCAGCCGCACGTCGGCGCGCAGCGCCGTGCCCGTTTTGGGCAGCCGATAGGTCAGCAGCGCGTAGGAATCGCGATAGCGGAAACCGGCCTCGATCACCGTGCGCACCGGGCCGTCCTCGACCACGCGCACCGGCTCCAGCTCCGCGGCCCTCACGCCGGCGAAATGCGCGCTCTCCCGCGCGTCCATCAGCGCAAATTCGCCCGCAGCGTCGCGGAAGCGATCCACCGTCATGCCCCACGGATCCTCGGAATCGCGAATGGCCAGCAGCTTCATCGCCGCGCCGGAGAGATATTCCTCGCCGTTCACACGATAGCTCGTCAGCAGGCCCGTTTTGCGGCTGATTTCGGCATGCAGCGCGCCGTTGTCGAACACGTAGGTCTCGTCCGTTCCTTCGCAGCTCGGCGTCGGCTTGGCGGGCAGCACGTTTTCGCGGCAGTCGAAGCGGCTGATCTGCATGGGCGCGAGCTTCGCCCGGAACACCACGCGCTTGCGCCAGTCCAGCGGCAGATTGCTGCGCTCCTTCTCCACCTGCGCGGGGATCTGCCTGCCGTCCTGCCAGACGGTGAAGTCGGTGAATTCCTCCTTCCAGTTCTGGTCGGCCAGCATGAATTCGCACTCGATTTCGCGCTCGAGTTCATACGGAAAGGGATTGTAGACGAGGATGGGATATTCGCCCGGCGCGGCCTTCTTCTGATCCGCCGCCAGCGCGAAAAACGCCCGGGCGCGCAGCCGCGTGAGGATCTCCTTGCCGTGGCAGAGGTTCTGGATGGAGTTTTCCTCCACCGGCTGGATACTGCTGCCTGGCAGCGTGTCATGGAATTCGCTCATGCACAGATCCAGCGCCGCCTGCCGCATGTCCTCGGCGGGATACTCGAGCCTGCCGGCCATCACCGCGTGGCTGAGCATGCGCTCGGTCACGCCCAGCAGGCCCTCCAGCTCCCGGTGCAGCTGCTTGATGCGCGTCTGCGAGGTGTAGCAGCCCACGGCGAAGGGATTCAGGGACGACGCGACCTTCGGGAGGCTCTCCCGCTTCTCCGAGAGGGACGCGAAGAATTCCTCGGGCGACGAATGGCGCAGTCCACGCTCGGGCAGGCGCGCCTTCAGCGCGTTCAGATCGGCGATGTCCTTCCGGCTCGGGCCGCCGCCATGGTTGCCCACGCCCCAGGGAATCAGGCCGAGAGCCGTGTCGGGATGCGCGTCCAGCCATGCCTGCGCCTTTTCCGCCGCGCCGCCCAGGGGCGAATTGTAGCCCGTGTCGATGCGATGAGCCATGATCTCGCTGCCGTCGAAGCCCACCCAGAGGAAGTCGTCCCCCGGCAGCGCCATTTCGCCGGCGTTAGGCCTCATGAACAGATAGGAATCAAAGCCCGCCTTTTTCAGCAGCTGCACCAGTCCGCGGCTGTGGCCGAAGGGATCGAAGTTCACCGCCGTGGTGTTGGTCACGCCGAATTTTTCCTGAAAATACGCACGGCCCAGCTGCATCTGCCGGACGATGGACTCACCCGAGGGCATGTTGCAGTCGGGCTGAAGATACCATCCGCCCATGATGCGCCACTTCCCGGCGCGCACCAGCCGGCGAATGCGGGCGAACAGCTCCGGCTCGTATTCCTCAATCCAGCGATAGAGCAGCGCCTCGTTGTGGCAGAACACGAAGTCGTCGAATTCCTCGCAGAAGTCCGCAGCGGCGCGGAACGTGGAAACCGCCGCCGCCGCGCCCTCCTCCCACTCCCACTGCCAGACGGGATCGATATGGGCGTTGCAGATCAGATGAATTTCAGCCATGGACAAGCCTCCTCCAAAAACGGGATTTTCTGGCTCCATGATACCGCACAAAGGGGCCAAAAGCAAGTCCCGCGGTTGAGGTTTGGAAAAAACTGTGGTATAATTGTTGCAGATAAATATCCGACGGGAGGTTATTTGAATGATTCCGACTCCGCACATCAACGCCAAAGAGGGCGATTTCGCCCGCACCGTTCTGATGCCGGGCGATCCGCTGCGCGCGAAGTACATCGCCGAGCACTATCTGGAGAACCCCGTGCTGGTGAACAACGTCCGCGGCGTGCAGGGCTACACGGGAACCTGGCAGGGCAAGCGCGTGTCCGTCATGGCCTCGGGCATGGGCATGCCGTCCATCGGCATCTATTCCTACGAGCTGTTCAACTTCTACGGCGTGGAGAACATCATCCGCGTGGGCTCCGCCGGCGCGATGACCGACAAACTGAAGCTGCGCGACATTGTGGCGGGCATGAGTACCTACACTAATTCCAGCTACGGCAGCACCTTCCATTTCAGCGGCACGCTGGCCCCCTGCTGCTCCTACGAGCTGCTGACCAAGGCCGTCGAGGCGGGAAAGAAGCTCGGCCAGAGCATCGTGCCCGGCCCCATCTTCTCCAGCGACGCGTTCTACGAGCAGGGCGGCTATGAGACCGCCTCGTCTCAGCTGGCGAAGCTGGGCGTGCTGTGCGTGGAGATGGAGGCCTACGCGCTGTATCTGAACGCCGCCGCCGCGGGCAAGAACGCGCTGGCGCTGCTGACCATCTCGGACAGCCTCGTCACCGGCGAGGCGCTGGACGCGGAGAGCCGGCAGAACACCTTCACCAAGATGATGGAAATCGCGCTGGAAATCGCGTGACCGTTGCCGTGCCCGGCTCTCTGTGCCAAACCAACGCTTCAGGAGGAAACGCCATGGACTTCACCTATGGATACTTCAAAAAATCCGCCGACTATCTGAAAACCATCGTGCCGTGGGAGCCGGAGATCGCGCTGGTGCTGGGCACCGGCCTCGGCCCCTTCGCCGAGTCCATCGAGGACAAAATCGTCGTGGACTATCGCGACATTCCGAATTTTCTGGTCTCCACCGCGCCGTCCCACGCCGGTCAGCTCATCTTCGGCGCCATCGCCGGCAAGCGCGTGGTCTGCATGTCCGGGCGCTTCCATTCCTATGAGGGCTACGACTTCGAGCAGCTGGTCATCCCCGTGCGCGTGTTCAAGCTGCTGGGGGCGAAGGCCGTGATTCTGACCAATGCGGCGGGCGCGGTGAACGCCTCCTACCGCCCGGGCGACGTCATGATCGTGTCCGACCACATCAAGCTCACCGGCGCAAGCCCGCTGCGCGGCCGGAACATTCCCGAATTCGGCCCGCGCTTCTTCGACGTGACGCGCATGTACACGCCCGAGCTTCGCGCGCTGGCGAAGCGCTGCGCCGAGGGCAGCGGCCTGACCGTCCACGAGGGCGTATACTTCTTCTTCACCGGCCCGCAGTTCGAAACCCCCGCGGAGATCCGCGCGGCGCGCATCCTCGGCGGAGACGCGGTGGGCATGTCCACCGTGACCGAGGCGCTGACGGCGGCCCACTGCGGCATGCCGCTTCTGTGCCTGAGCGTGATGACCAACATGGCCGCAGGCGTGCTGGATCAGCCCCTGTCCGGCGAAGAGGTGGACGAGACGGCCGCGGCTGTCGCCGACCGCTTCAGCGCGTATCTGACGCGCATCGTGCACGAAATGGAGGTAGATTCTCTGTGAGACGGCTGTTTGCCCACTGCGGCATTCTCGCGTGGAAGGACGAGACCTTCGACTACATTCCCGACGGCTATCTGGGCGTGGACGGCGACACCATCGACTACATCGGTGCCGAGGCGCCCGCCGCGGCCTACGACGAGACCCGGGACTACTCCGGGCGGCTTCTGATGCCCGGACTCATCAACGGCCACTGCCACGCCGCCATGACGCTGCTGCGCGGCGTGGGCAGCGACCTTCCGCTGGATCGCTGGCTGTTCGACGAAATGTTCCCGGTGGAGGATCGCATGACCGCTGAGGACATCGCCGCCGGCAACGAGCTGGCCATGATGGAGATGATCGCCTCGGGCACCACCTCCTTCAGCGACATGTACATGGAGCCGCGCACGGCCATCCGCTCCAACGAGCAGATCGGCATGAAGATGAACGTCACCCGCGTGGTGCAGAGCTTTGACCCGGCGGAGCGCCCCGAGGACAATTTCCGCCTGCGCGAATCGCTGGAGCTCTACGAGGAGCAGCAAAACGTCCAGAGCGGCCGCGTGAAGATCGACTTCAGCATCCACGCCGAGTACACCTGCACCGACGCTGCGGCGGCGGGCTATGCGCAGGCCGTCTCCAAATATCGCGGCGAGGGCGCGCGGATGCACATCCACCTGTCCGAGACGGAAAAAGAGCAGCGCGAGTGCATCGAGCGCCACGGCCTGACCCCGGCGGCGTGGTTTGAGAAGATGGGCGTTTTCGCGCTGCCCACCGGCGCGGCCCACTGCGTCTGGGTGACCAAGGAGGATCGGGAGATTCTGCGACGCAGCGGCGTAACCGTCGTGCACAATCCCACCAGCAACATGAAGCTGGGCAGCGGCTTTGCGCCCATTCCCGAGATGCTGGACGAGGGCGTCAACGTCGCCCTGGGCACCGACGGCGCGGCCAGCAACAACAACCTGAACCTCTTCGAGGAAATGCATCTGGCCGCCATCATTCACAACGGCTATCGCCGCGACGCGGTGCTCATGAAGCCCGAGCAGATCCTGCGCATGGCCACGGTCAACGGCGCGCGCCTTCAGGGCCGCGACGACACGGGCCGCCTCGCTGTAGGCATGAAGGCCGACGTGATCGCCGTGGACTTCCGCCGCAAGGCGCATCTCTACCCGAGCTTCGAGCCGATGGCCATGCTGGTCTACGCCGCTCAGGGCTCGGACGTATCCATGACCATGGTGGACGGGCGAATTCTCTACGAGGACGGCAGATTCTTCACCCTTGACCCCGAGCGCGTGCTGGAAAACGCCCGGGCCGCAGTGGCGCGCCTCTACGGCGGCAGGCGTTGAATGGAGGAAGCGAAATGAACAGAGCGGATCAGGGCCTCGCCTTTATGCTGCAATATGAGAACATCGCATGGTACGATTCCGGCGAGGTGCGCATTCTCGACCGGCGCGTCTATCCTCGCCGGGTGGAATTCGTCGTCTGCCGCCGCCACGAGGAGGTGGCGCAGGCGCTGAAGGACATGGTCACCCAGAGCGCCGGCCCCTACACCGCCGCAGCCATGGGCATGGCGCTGGCGGCCTATGAATGCAGAAATCAGACTGCGGCGGAGCAGGAGACCTTTCTCGTCCGCGCGGCCCACACCCTCGCCCATGCCCGGCCCACCACGGCTTCACGCATGGAACTGGTGACGGGCGGCTGTCTGAACGCGGCCCGGCGCGCCCTCGCGGCGGGAACGGACGTGCCCCAGGCCATCGTCGACCACGCCGTCGCCGCCAACAACCTGCGCTACGAGAAGATCGGCCGCATGGCGGAGTATCTGGTGGATCTCTTCCCGGACAACGGCGGCGTGATGACCCAGTGCTTCGGCGAAACCATCGTCGGCCAGATGCTGAAAGTCGCCAAAGCGCGCGGCAGGCAGCTGCGCCTGTTCTGCCCCGAGACGCGTCCCTATTTCCAGGGCGCGCGGCTGACGGCCACCGTGGCCCACGACATGGGCTTCGACGTGACGGTCATCACCGACAACATGCCCGCCTTCGTGATGCAGCGCGAGCGCATCGACGTGTTCACCTCCGCCGCCGACGCCATCTGCATGGACGGCCACGTGGTCAACAAGGTGGGCACGTTCCAGATCGCCATCGTCGCCAAGTACATGGGCATTCCCTATTTCGTCACCGGCGCGCCGGACAAGGGGCATCCCGCCATCGACTCGGTGCAGATCGAAATGCGCGACCCGGACTTCGTGCTTGAGGCCATGGGTGTGCGCACGGCCTGCGACGGCGTGAAGGGCTACTATCCCGCCTTTGACGTGACTCCGCCCCATCTGGTCAGCGGCGTGGTCACCGACCGCGGCATCTACGCTCCCTACGACCTGCACCGCTATTTCGCCGACGGCAGCGACGGCGAATACACCGACAAAGACCTCTGCATCTGAAGGAGAACGCCCATGAACATTCGCAGGGAACTGATTTGTACCGCCAGACAGGCCTACGCCGACCGGCTCTTCGCCGCCACCAGCGGCAATCTGTCCATCTTCGACCGCGTCGAGGGGAAAATCTACATCACGCCCGGCTCCTTTCCCTATGAGCAGATGACCGAGGCCGACGCGATGGTCATCGATCTGGACGGCAACGTGCTTCAGGGCGCGCATCGCCCGTCCTCGGAATGGCGGCTGCACACGGCGGTCTACCGCGCCTATCCCGAGGTGAACGCCGTCGTCCACACCCATTCGCCCTATGCCACGTCCTTCGCCATCAACCGAACGCCCATCCCGGCGGTGCTGTACGAGATGGTCTTTTTCCTCGGCGGCGACATTCCCGTGGCGCGCGGAGCGATTCCCGGCACGCCCGAGGTGGGCGAATACTGCGCGGAGGCGCTGAAGGATCGCTTCGGCTGTCTGATGGCCAACCATGGCGCGCTGGCCGTGGGCGATACTCTCGCCCGCGCCTACACCCGCGCCGTGTACATCGAGGACGCGGCCAAGGCCTGCGCCCTCGCCATGACCCACGGCCACGCCTGCGAAATCGGCGAAGAAGCCGTTCAGGCAATCCGCGCGCAGATGTAATCCGCATCGAAAAAGAGCGCTTCCGTTTTTTTCGGAAGCGCTCTTTTTCTGCGCCGTTCAGTCCGCTCTCCCCAGCCGTGCGCGCAGGGTCTCGCCCAGCTCGGTCACGCACATCAGCGTCGCCACGAGGAACACGCCGGGGATGAGGATGATCCACCAGTCGCCCGTCAGCAGCGCCTTTTCGGACAGGGACAGCATGCTGCCCCAGGACACCGTGTCCAGCGGCAGGCCCAGGCCCATGAAGCTCAGCGTGGACTCGGCCACGATGGCTCCGCGGACGTTCATGACCACCATGAACAGTATGGACGGCAGAAAATTGGGCAGCAGATGGTTCCAGAGGATGTGGAAGAATCCGCCGCCGGTGCTGCGCGCCACCGCGACGTACTCGCTCCGGCGCAGCCGCCGCACCTCCGTGCGCACCACCCGCGCCACGGCCATCCAGCCCGTCGCACCCAGCACCAGCGACAGCGTCCACGGATCGTTCGCGCCCAGCGCCGCCTGAAGGAAGATCACCGCCAGCAGCGACGGAACGCTCAGCAGAATCTCCAGAAAGCGCATCATCAACTCGTCCAGCCAGTCCGGCGCAGCGCCGCTGACCGCGCCGTAGACCACGGCGACAGCCGTGGAAACCGCCGTCGCCAGCAGGCCCACGCCCAGCGAAATCCGCCCGCCGTGCCAGATCATCGCAAACAGATCCCGCCCGGACGCGTCGGTGCCGAAGGGAAACGCCCCGCAGGGCGCGACGCGGCAGTGCAGCAGATCCATATAGTTCGGATCGCCCGGTGCGAGCACGTCGGCGAAAACGCAGCCCAGCGCGATCAGCGCAAGCAGCGCCGCCGAAATCCATGGAAACCGCGCGACACGCTTCGCCCGCGGCTTCGGCGCGGCCGCCGGCTCCAGCCGCCCGACCACCTGAAAGCGCAGCTCGCCCGCCAGCCGCTCCATGGACGGGCGCGGCGCGGGAGCCGGCTCGTGAGCATGCACATGGCTCATCGCAGCGCCTCCTCTCCCATTCGCCCGTCGCCGCGCACGCGGGGATCCAGCCGCTCGCTCAGCGCCTTTCCGAAGCGGCCGAAGAGAATGACCGCCGCGCCGGTGAGCATGCACAGCACCATGAGCATGTTATAGTCGTGATAGCGCGCGCTCTCGTAGGACAGCGTGCCCAGTCCCGGATAGGAAAAGACCGCCTCGATGACGTAGGTTCCGCCGAGGATGTGCGGAACCGACGCGGCCATCAGGCTCAGATAGGACGGCGCGGCGTTGCGCAGACAGTGGCGGAACAGAATCTGTCCATTGGAGAGGCCCTTGGCCCTGGCCATGCGCACGTAGTCGGCGTGAGTTTCCTCCAGCAGCCGGTTGCGCAGCATGTAGGCATAATACCACAGATGGCTCAGCACCAGCGCGGTCACGGGCAGAATCAGATGTCGAATCCGATCCGCCGCGTCGTTCTCCCGCCCCACGGCATACGCGCCGCCGCTGGGCAGCAGCTTCAGCGTCACACTGAACACTAAAATCAGCACCAGCGACAGCCAGAATTCGGGAACGCAGCTGGACAGCGTGCCCGCGTGGCACAGAATCCGATCCATCCATCGCCCCTCAAAGGCCGCGCAGAGCACGCCCAGCAGCAGAGCCAGCGCGAACGTCAGCACAAAACCCAGTCCGCCCAGCAGCAGCGTGTTGCCCACGCGCGCACCGATGACCGTCCACACGTCCTGCTTGTACTTGTAGGAAATGCCGAAATCTCCGTGGAGCGCGCGCTCCATCCAGCGAACGTACTGCACCGGGATGGAGTCGTTCAGGCCGAGGCGCTCCAGCGTGCGCTGGCGCTCCTCCACGCTCATCTTCTCCGTCCGGTCGCCGTAATAGGCCACGAGGGGATCGCCCGGCGCGAGCCGCGACAGCGCGAACACCACCGCCGAAAGCGCCAGCAGGCTGACCAGCAGTCCCGCGACGCTGCGAATCAGCGCCTTCATGCGTCTCCCTCCTCCAAAAGTGCAAAGTGATCCTCGCCGACCTGCGTCCACTTTTCCCGCCCGGTCAGCAAAATCTCGGCGGAATCCGGCGCTTTGCGCAGCCGCTCCGTGCGCGGATCCGGCTTGGGCATGGCCGACAGCAGCATCCTCGTGTAGGCGTGGGTGGGATGTAAGTAAAGCTCCCGCGCGGGCGCGAGCTCCACCAGCCGTCCGCGCAGCATCACGCCCACGCGGTCGCAGAGGAACTCCACCATCGCCAGATCGTGGGCGATGAACAGGAACGTAAAGCCGTGCTCGGCCTGCAGATGCTGAAAAAGGTTGACAATCTGCGCCTGAATGGACACGTCCAGCGAGGCCACAGGCTCGTCCGCCACCACCAGCTTCGGCTCCAGCATCAGCGCCCGGGCGATGCTCACCCGCTGGCGCTGACCGCCGGAGAGCTCGGACGGCCGGCTGTCCAGATAGTGCGGCTCCACGCCCACGTAGTGCAGCTGCCGCCGCAGCAGCTCCTCCCGTGCCTCGCCCGACGGAAGCCGGCGATGGATGCGCAGCGGCTCCTCGAGAATGCGCCGAACCGTCATGCGCGGATTGAGCGCCGATGCGGAATCCTGAAAGATGATCTGCCGCTCGCGGCTCAGACGGCGGCGGTTTCTCCGCAGCTGCGCCCGGTCGGAGGTATCGATTCCATCGAAAATCACCCGGCCCGACGTGGGCGCGAGCAGGTTCATCACGCTTAAGCCCAGCGTGGATTTTCCCGAGCCGGACTCGCCCACCAGACCGAGGATCTCGCCCCGGCGAATGCTCAGGCTCACGTCGCCCAGCGCCCGCACGGAAAAGCCCCGGCCGAGGCGATAGTCGTGGGTCAGATGCTCGACGGTCACGAGCGCGTCGTTATCCATTGCGTTCTCCCTTCAGCGGCGATTCCACCCGCGCCGCGCGCGGATCGAGCAGCCACGTGGCGGCGAAATGCGTGTCGGTAATGGGAAACATCGGCGGCGCTTCCAGATAATCCACGCCCAGCGCGAAGTCGTTGCGCTCGGCGAAAGCGTCGCCCCGGGGTGGATCGATCAGCGTCGGCGGCATGCCGGGAATGGGCGTGAGATGGCCGTTATGCGCATTGGCCGGCAGCGCCCGCAGCAGGCCCCATGTGTAGGGATGGCGCGGGTCGTAGAACACCTCGTCGGCAGTACCGATCTCCACGATCCTGCCCGCGTACATCACCGCCACGCGGTCGGCCACCCGGGCCACCACGCCCAGATCGTGAGTCACGAACACCGTGGCCGTGCGCATTTCCCGCTGAATCTCCCGGAAGAGATCGAGGATCTGCGCCTGCACCGTCACGTCCAGCGCCGTGGTCGGCTCGTCGGCGAAGAGCACCCGGGGATTGCCCGCAAGCGCCGCCGCCATGACGCAGCGCTGACGCATGCCGCCGGAAAAGCCATAGGGGCACATGCGGCTGCGCTCCTCGGGATGGTCGATGCCCACCCGGCGCATCAGCGCCGCCGCCCGCTCCCGGGCGGCGCGGCGGGAAACACTCCGGTCGTGGACGCGCACGGCCTCGGCGATCTGATCGCCCACAGGCAGCGTGGGGTTCAGCGCCGTCATCGGATCCTGAAACACCATGGAGAACAGCCGGCCCCTCAGCGCGCACATGCGGCGCTCGGACAGGCGCGTCACGTCCTCGCCGCAGACGGAAATGCTGCCCGAGACGATGCGCGCGTTCCGGGGCAGCAGCCGCATGACCGCCTTGCACAGCATGCTCTTGCCGCAGCCGGACTCGCCCACCAGCGCCAGCACCTCGCCCTCGTTCACCGTCAGCGAAACGTCGCGCACAGCCTCGACCACGCCCGAGGGCGTGTCGAGGCTGACGGACAGATGTTCAATTTTCAGAAGCTCTGCCATGCGCTTCTCCTTTATTTTTTCGGAAAATCAGTTTTCCATCGTCCACTCGGCCACGTTCCAGAAGATGCCCACGCCGTGATGGCCCAGCACCGTGCTCTCGGAGATGCCCTTCACCGACGCATCCACCACATAGTCCGCGTCAATATAGCACAGGAACGTGAACGCCGGATGCTCGGCCAGCGCCTGCTGGAACTTGGAGTAGTGCTCCGCGCGCTCGTCGGAGTCGAAGGTCTCCCGGGCGGCGCTCAGCTCCGCGTCCACCGTCTCGTTGGAATAGCCGCTGTAGTTGCCGCCCTTGTCGGTGCCGAAGACCTTGTAGGTGTGGTCGTCCGCGTCGAAGGGACTGCCCCAGCCGATGAGATAGGCCATCTGGCCGCCCCAGTCCACCACCGTGGGAATCTCCACCGAGACGTCCACGCCGATTTCCTTCAGCTGCTGCGCCGCGATCTGCGCCATGTCCACGCGCACCTGATCGCCCGCGCCGACGCTGATGACGAAGCCGATCCTCTCGCCGTCGCGATAGTAGAAACCGTCCTCGCCCTTTTCGCAGCCCGCCGCCTCCAGCAGCGCCTGCGCGCGGGCGGGGTCGTAGTCGTAGCGTTCCACGTTTTCTTCATTATACACATTGCGCTGGAGCGGGCCGTAGGCGACCTCGCCGTGGCCCAGCAGTACCGCGTTGACGATGGCCTCGCGGTCGATGGCGCAGCTGAAGGCGGGAATCAGGTCGGCGTTCTTCTGCCAGTAGGAATTCCAGAAATTATAGAGAATGCCTCGATAATCGGAGGTTTTCATCTGAAGGCAGACGTAGCGATCGTCATTGGCGAACAGCTCCGCGTCCTTGGGCGTGACGTGAGCCATGTTCAGCTCGCCGGACATGAGCTGAAGCGCCTTGGCGTTGTCATCGGTGACGATCTTGAACACGATGGTGTCGATGTTCGGCGCGCCCTTGAAATAGTCCTCATTCTTCACCAGCGTGATGGCCTGACCCGCGTCCCAGGAAGCCATCTTATAGGGGCCGGTGCCGATGGGAAAGCGGAAGAAATCCGAGGTCTGCATATCCTCTCCCTGAAGCAGATGCTCAGGCAGGATGCCGATGGTCATGTACTCCAGAAACGCCGCGTTGTCGCCGGTGAGCGTGAAGGCCACGGTGTGGTCGTCGATGACCTGAATTTCGGCCACATCCTCGTAGTTGGAGGCGATTTCCGACTCGTTGGCGGGATCCATGATGGTCTCGATGGTGAATTTCACGTCCTCGGCGGTGAAGGGTTCGCCGTCGTGGAAGGTCACGTTTTCCTCCAGATGGAAGGTGTAGGTGTGGCTCTCCGCGTCGTAGTCCCAGCTCTTGGCCAGACACGGAATCACGTTGTTCTCCGCGTCGTGAGCCGTCAGACCGTTGAACAGCAGCAGGTTGATCTCGCCATGCTCGTCGAGGGCGGGATTGATGCGGGTATAGTCGCCGCTGCCATAGATCAGCGTGCCCTCGCCCAGCGCCGAGACGGAAACCGCCAGCGCAGCCAGAATCCACAGAAGCGTCATCCATTTCTTCATAAAAAACATCCTCCCCGGTTCGTCTTGCAAAGCGCGCCTTCGCTTGTACCATCATAAGCGATTCTTCGCGCCCCCGCAAGCCTCCGAGGGGGATATTTTCTGTCACATTTAACAAACGATTTACGTGCTCAGCTGGGTCATCCGCTCCCACCTGCCGCCGCGATAGCGCACGACGAAGAAGGTCACCCGGCAGATCCAGTCCAAAATCATGGCGGCCCACACGCCGATGGCGCCCCAGCCCAGCCCGTCGCCGAGAATGTAGCTGAACACCACGCGGAACAGCGCCATGGACGCGATGGACACCACCATGGTGTACTTCACGTCGCTGGCCGCGCGCAGCGCGTTGGGCAGCGTGAACGCCAGCGGCCACAGCAGCATGGCGCAGCCGTTGTGCATAGTGATCAGAATGCGCGCCAGACGGAGCGTTTCGTCGCCCACGTTGAACACGGGCAGAATCCACGGAAGCAGCAGCAGCATGGGAATGTTCAGGCACGCGGTGGCGACATACGTCCACTTCAGCAGCTTGCGCGTGTAGTAGCGCGCCTGATCGTAAGCCTTCGCGCCCACGCACTGGCCTACCACGGTGATGATGGCCAGATTCATCGTCTGTCCCGGCAGCACGCCCAGCGTGTCCATGGTGTTGGCCACGGCGTTGGCGGCGATCTGCACCGTGCCGAACACGGCGATCACGCGCACCACCAGCAGGCGTCCCAGCTGGAACAGGCTGTTCTCCAGACCGTTGGGCACGCCGATGTGCAGAATTTCGCGCATCATCGGAAAATCGGGCTTCCATCCGCCGTAGAGCAGATGCAGCTGCAGATGGGTATTGCGCAGATACAGCAGCATACACGCCGCGCCGACGATTCGGGAAACCAGCGTCGGAACGGCCACGCCCTCCACGCCGCAGTGCAGCACGTAAACGCCCAGCGCGTTACCGACGATGTTGACCGCGTTGACGATGAGCGAGACGATCATCGTCACTCTCGATCGGTTCATGGATCGGCACAGCGCCGCGCCGGCGTTGTACAGCGCGATGAACGGATAGGACGCCGCCGTGATGGTCAGATATGTCAGAGCGTTGTTGAGCACATCCTCCTCCACGGTGCTGAACATCAGCGTGAACAGCTCGCGCTTGAACGCCAGCACCGGAACCATGATGACCAGCGAAACGCCCAGCGCCACCAGCACCAGCTGGTTGGACGACTTGCAGGCCTGATCCCGGCGCTGCGCGCCCAGCATCTGCGCCGCCACCACCGCGCCGCCCGTGGCCAGCGCCGCGAACAGCGCCAGCAGCACGTTGCACAGCTGATCCACCAGCGAAACGCCGGATACCGCCGCCTCGCCCAGACTGGACACCATCACCGTGTCCGCCATGCCCACCAGCATCACCAGCGTCTGCTCGATGAGCAGCGGAATCAGCAGATCCCGCAGCTGGCGGTTGGAATACAGCTTTACTTGCTCTCCCTGCATGAAAACCTCTCCATCAACTTTCGTTCTTCCTCGCCGCAGACAAAAGCCTTCGGCGACGGGCCGGGATCCTCCGCCGGGCAGAGGCGCTTGGCGTACCAGATCACGTCGTGCCAGCGGCCGTGCTTCCATCCGGTGTCCTTCTGCACGCCGAAGCGCTCGTAGCCATGATGCTCGTGGAACCGGCAGCTCCGCTCGTTCTCTCCGGTCACCAGCGCATAGAGATTATGATAGCCCTGCCGCGCCAGCAGCGCCTCCAGGCAGCCGTACAGCTTGCCGCCCAGGCCCATGCCCCGGGCGTCCTCGCTCAAGTAGATGGACAGATCCGCGTCCCAGTCGTAGGCCGCACGGGCGAAGGCACGGTCGCCGTAGGCATAGCCGAGAATTTTGCCCTTTTCCTCCCAGACGATCCATGGATAGCGGGCCGTGATCGTCTCGAAGCGCTCAAGGAACGCCTGCTCGGACGGAATCTCCGTCTCGAAGGTGATGCAGGTGTTCAAAATATAGGGCCGGTAGATCGCCAGAATCTGACTCACGTCGCCCTTGTTCGCCAAACGAATCATACGCTTCCCTCCGTAATGTTCTTATTATAGCACCGCGATTCGCACATTGTCGATAGCATTCATGCAAATTTCCGTCGACGAACGACACGAAAAAGCGGGAGACGCGTTTATTTCGCGCCTCCCGTCGATGCCATATCAAACTCGGAAAGTAAATTATCGAACCAGACGAATCTCCATCCATACCTGCTCGTAGAGATCCATGCAGTCGGCGATGTCGTGGAAGAACTCGCAGCGGGAGATCACGTCGTTGGAGGGATTCATCACCGCGTAGGCGCGCTCGTCCTCGGTCTGAAGGCCGTCGGCCACCGCCTGAATGGGCGTAGAATAGGTGATGTAGTCCATGTTCATCTTCGCGACGTCCTCGCGGCACATGAAGTTGATGAACGCCTCGGCGCACTCCTTGTTGGCGCTGCCCTTGGGGATGCACATGCCGTCCACCCAGACGTTGCTGCCTTCCTTGGGCACGACGTAGTTGAGCTTGTCGTTTTTGTTCATGGCGTAGAGCGCGTCGCCGGAATAGACCACGGCCAGCGCGGCCTCGTTGCCCACCATCTTATCCTTGATTTCGTCCAGCATGTAGCCCGCGGGGATGCCCTTCTGCTTCTGCTCGATGAGCAGATCCTTGGCCTGCTCCAGCTCGCCCTCGTCGCGGGAGTTCATGGAGTAGCCCAGCTTCTTCAGCGCCAGACCGATGGTGTCGCGCTGAGAGTTCATCATGAACACGCTGCCGGCATACTGCTCGTCGAACAGCGCGTCCCAGCTGTCGATCTCACCATTGACCAGATCGGTGTTGTAAAGGATACCGAAGGTGCCCCACATGTAGGGAACGGAATAGCTTCCGTCGGGATCGTAGTCCGTGTTTTTCAGCCAGTCGATCAGACCCGCGCGGTTGGGAATGTTGTCCAGGTTCAGCGTCTCCAGGCGATCCTCGGCGATCAGGCGCTCGATCATATAATCGGACGGGAAGATCACGTCGTAGCTGGCCGCGCCGGCCTCGAGCTTGGTGTACATTTCCTCGTTGGTGGTGTAGTTGACGTAGTCGATCTTCGCGCCGGTCTCCTCCTCGAACAGGTCGAGCACGGCGGGATCGATGTAGTCGTAGCAGTTGAAGACCGTCAGGCGCACGCCGTCAAAGCGCTGCGTCTCGGCAGGCTGCTCGGTCTCCGCGGCCTCGGCAGTCTGCACAGCGGGCTGCTCCGTCGAGGCTGCTTCGGCCTTCTGGGTTTCGGGCGCAGCCGTCGCGTCTTCCACGGGAGCCTCGGTAGGTTCCTCCGTGGGCGCTTCAGTCGGAGCTTCCGTGGGTTCTTCAGTCGGAGCTTCCGTGGGAGCTTCCGTGGGCACTTCAGTCGGAGCTTCCGTGGGCACTTCAGTCGGAGCTTCCGTGGGTTCCTCGGTCGGCGCTTCCGTGGGCTCCTCCGTGGGGGCCTCGGTGGCTTCCTCGGTCGGCGCTTCCGTCGGGGCCTCGGTGGCGGTGTTTGCCGCCGTATTGGAGCCGGACGAGCAGGCCGTCATCGTGAAGAGCATCGCGACGGCGAGCAGGACAGTCAGGAAAATACGAACAGTGTTTTTCATGGCGGGCATCCTCCTTTGGAATCTGGGCTTTATTTCATTTCCTCCAGGCTGGAACGGCGATTGACCGCCAGCAGAAGGAGAAGAATGATGACGAACATGATCGTCGACAGCGCGTACATGCTCGGCTCCACGCCGCGGCGGGCCGCCGAATAGACGATCATCGAGAGATTCTGGTCGGTGCTGGACGTGAAATAGGAAATCACGAAATCGTCCAGCGACATGGTGAACGCCAGCAGCGCGCCGGTCACGATGCCCGGAGCGATCTCCGGCAGAATGACCTTGTACAGCGCCTTCAGCGGATGGCAGCCCAGATCCAGCGCCGCCTCGTAGAGGTTGGGGTTCATTTGTCTGAGCCTCGGCATCACGGCAAAGAGCACATAGGGCGTGTCGAAGGCGATGTGCGCCATCAGCATCGTGCCCTTGCCCAGCGGAATCTTCATGAACACAAACATCAGCATCAGCGAAACGCCGGTCACGATGTCGGGCGTGGTCATGGGCAGATAGGACACGTTGGTCAGCAGGCTGGTCCAGCCCTTCTTCATGGCGTGCATGCCGATAGCGCCCAGCGTGCCGATGACGGTAGACGCGATGGTGGCCAGCGCGGCGACCTCCAGCGTCACCTCCAGCGCGGCGATGATATCCTCCCGCTGGAGCAGTTTCTTATACCAGTTCAGTGTAAAGCCCGTCCACTCGGCGCGGGACACCGATGCGTTGAAGGACAATGCGATCATCACCACGATGGGCACGTACAGAAACGCCAGCACCAGCGCGAGGTAGGTCTTTTTCACGGCCGCGGAAGCGGAGCGTCTCTTCTTCACCACAGACCGCCTCCCTCGCCGTCGGGATCCACCCGGCGCAGAAGTCCGATGGAGATCAGAATCAGAATCATCATCACCAGCGACATGGCGCTGCCCACGTTGCGGTTGTTCATAGTGATGAAGTACTCCTCGATCATGTCGCCCATCAGGTAGATATTTCCCGAGGACATCAGGCGGGACACGGCGAAGGTCGTCACCGCGGGCATGAACACCATCGTGATGCCCGAAACCACGCCGGGCACCGACAGCGGCAGCACCACCCGGGTCACCACCCGGAGGGGATTCGCGCCCAGATCCTCCGCCGCCTCGATGACGCGGCTGTCGATCTTCTTGAGTACCGTGTAGATGGGCAGAATCATGAACGGCAGAAAGTTGTAGACCATGCCCACCAGCACCGCGCCCTCGGTACCGATCATCTTCTGCTTGGGCAGACCCAGCGCTTCGAGGAGGGTGTTGATGACGCCGTTGTTCTCAAACAGCGTCATCATGGCGTAGGTGCGCAGCAGGAAGTTCATCCACATGGGCACCAGAATCAGCACGGCCAGACTCTTGTTGCGGCTCATCTCGCGGCTGGACATGAAGTAGGCCGCGGGATAGCCGATGAGCAGGCACAGCACAGTGCAGTACAGCGCAAGGCGCAGGCTGTCCATCAGCACCGGCGTATACTGAAAGATCTTCGTGATGTTGGCGGTGGTGAAGTCGCCGGACTTGGTGGTGAACGCAAAATAGCACACGAACAGCAGCGGAACCACCGTGAACATCACCATCCACAGCGCGTAGGGCGCGGCGTACCAGCTTCGCTTCATTGCTCCGTCGTCTCCTCGTCGGCCGGTCTTTCCTCCGCGGAAACCGCCTTTTTCATGATGTGAATGTTGAACGGCACGATGCTCATGCCCACGCGGCTGCCGGCGGGCTGCATCGTCGTGGAGTGCACCTTCCAGCGCATGGCGCCCGTGTCCACCATCATCTCGTAGTGCACGCCCTTGAAGGTGACGCTCTCCACCACGCCGGTCAGCATGCCCACGTCCTCTCCGACGATCATCACGTCCTCGGGGCGCACCACCACGTCCACCGGCTCGTTGGGCGCAAAGCCCTCGTCCACGCACTGGAACTCCGTGTCCAGCATGCGCACGGTGTAGTCCTCGATCATCTCGCCGGGAATGATGTTGCTCTCGCCGATGAAATCGGCCACGAAGGCGTTCTTCGGCTCGTCGTAGATGCGCTTGGGCTCGCCGATCTGCTGGATGCGGCCGCCGTTGAGCACCACGACGGTGTCCGACATGGTCAGCGCCTCCTCCTGATCGTGGGTGACGTAGATGAAGGTGATGCCCAGCTGCTGCTGCATGGCCTTCAGCTCCACCTGCATCTCCTTGCGCAGCTTGAGATCCAGCGCGCCCAGCGGCTCGTCCAGCAGGAGCACCTCCGGCTCGTTCACCAGCGCGCGGGCGATGGCGACGCGCTGCTGCTGACCGCCGGACAGCTGATCGATGGAGCGCTTTTCGTAGCCCTCCATCTTCACCAGCCTGAGCATGCGGCGCACGCGGCGCTCGATTTCTTCCTTCTTCTGCCGCCGGGTCTTTACGCCCAGCGCCTCCGGCTCCTTCAGATTCAGCCCGAAGGCGATGTTGTCGAACACGTTCAGATGGCTGAACAGCGCGTACTTCTGAAAGACTGTGTTGATGCGGCGCTTGTAGGGCGGAACGCCCAGCATGTCCGCGCCCTCGAACAGCACCTCGCCCTGATCAGGCATTTCGAAGCCGCCGATGATGCGCAGAAGCGTCGTCTTGCCGCAGCCCGACGGGCCCAGCAGGGTGATGAACTCGCACTTGCGAATGTACAGATCGATATTGTGCAGCACCTGGGTTTCGCCAAAGCTCTTGCTGATGTTCTTCAGCTCGATCAGACGCATATCCTGAACCATTCCTCTGTCCCCTTTGTTTAGAATGAAGGCGGCGTGCTCACCCAGAGCACGCGGCAGGGCGTCTTGCCCGCGTTCACCAGCCGGTGCGGCGCGGTTGGACGAAAGTAAAAGCTCTCGTCGCGCTTGACGCGTTCGATGCGGTCGCCCAATATGATCTTCAGCGAACCCGAGAGCACGTAGCCGAACTCCTCGCCCTCGTGGGGGTCGTCCTCGGCCGTCTCGCCGCCGGGGCCCAGCTCCAGAAGAATCGGCTCCATGTCGTTCTTCTGCGCCGACGGAACCAGCCAGCGGATGCTGCCCCTGATGCCCTCGGGATCCTCCTTGACGAAGATGTCGTTTTCGCCAAAGACGAGCTTTTCTTCTCCGGTCTCGCTGAAGAACGTCCGAAGATCCGAGCCCAGCGATTCCAGAATATCCATCAGCGTGGCGATGGACGGCGAGGTCAGATCCCGCTCCAGCAGCGAAATAAAGCCCTTGGAGAGCTCGCAGCGGTCGGCCAGCTCCTCCTGAGTCAGTCCCCGCTGCAATCGCAATCGCTTGATCTTCTTTCCGATCTCCACGAATAACGCTTCCTTCCCGTTTTCTCGGTTTAGAATTTCTAAACTCCGAAGCGTTTTTTATTAAACCACCATTCGCGTATATTGTCAATATCTTCTGGCCTGCGGCGCGTGTTAAATGTATGCGTAGTCATTTTATGTGTCTGAAAGTTCAGTAAAAGTAAACCGTTTTTCACAAAAAAAGAGGCTCCGCGCGCGCTTGCGCAGAGCCCCGTTTTCATGGCGTTGCTCAGTCGTCCTCTTCCTCGTCCTCGGGAAGCTCGGCGTCGTGATAGACGCTCTGGGTGTCGTCGTAGTCCTCCAGCCAGTCCAGCAGGCGGGTGACCTTCTGCACGGACTCCTCGTCAGGCAGCTCGGTGGTGGTGGTGGGCACCATGGCGCGCTCGGCGGACAGGAAGGTGCAGCCGGCGGCCTCAAGATTGTCGCGAACCGCGGAGAAATCCGAGGGATCGGTGTAGACCACGGCGGTGTCGCCATCCATCTCCACGTCGGCCGCGCCGGCGTCCAGCGCCAGCATCATCATTTCGTCCTCGTCCATTCCCTTGGAATTGTCCACGACGATGACGCCCTTGCGCTCGAATTTCCAGCTGACGCAGCCGGTCGCGCCCAGGGAACCGCCGCACTTGTCGAAGATGTGGCGAACCTCGCTGGCGGTGCGGTTGAGGTTGTCGGTGACGACCTCGACGATGACGGCCACGCCGCAGGGAGCGTATCCCTCGTAGGTGACCTCCTTATAATTCGTCGCGTCGCCCTCGCCCGCTGCCTTCTTGATGGAGCGCATGATGTTGTCGTTGGGCATGTTGGCCGCCTTGGCCTTGGCGACGACGTCCTTGAGCTTGCTGTTCAGGTTCGGATCCGCGCTGCCGCCGGTCTTGACAGCGATGACGATCTCGCGGCCGATCTTCGTAAAGATCTTGCCCTTCGCGGCGTCGGTCTTCGCCTTCTTATTTTTAATGGTTGACCATTTGTTATGTCCCGACATGGACAATCCCTCCCAGTGTGTAGATAAACATATGATAGCACAGCCCCTCGGGATTCGTCAAGAAAAACCGCGAAGAATTGCTGTAAATCTTTCTACGAAAGGCGCAATAATTCCCGCTCATACCTCAACCGTCAGCATTCCGCTGCTTCCGGCGGGCAGCTCGGATTCGATCCTTCCACTCCGGAAACAGGCTGCGCCGCCCGACGCTGCGTCGTGCGCATCCGCGTCGGCACAGTATGGATTGACCAGAAGAACGCAGTCGCCGCACCGCGCCGCCTGCCGCGCATATTCGTATCTGGTCTCGCCGTTCCATTCGTCGGCGCGATAATCGCACCAGACGGGCCACAGCACCACGTCGGAATTCAGCGCTCTCATCTCTTCCGGCCTGCCGTCTGTCCAAAGATCGCCGCACAGAGCGGTCGCAAAGGATTTGCCCCGATAGCGGATTTTCTCGAAGCGCTCACCCTCCCGGTAATGCTCATCCGTCCGTCGGTACTCCTTCCAGCCGACGCTTACCCGGCGAAAGACGTTCAAGATTTCCCCATCCGCGCCGATGAATATCTGACTGCTGTACAGCCTGTCCTCCATCCGCTCGATAAAACCAAAGGAAACCGCCAGTCGATACTGTCTTGCCGCATCCCGCATTCGCAGAATCGCCGGATCGGATAGCTCTGCCGCCACGTGCCTGTCGGTTTCATAGTCCCAGCACAGGCAGTCGAAGCCTTGCAGGACGGATTCCCCGAACAGGATCACATCCGCCTGACCGTCGGCTCGGCGCATCGCATCGGCCATTGTCCCGAGATTAAACTCGACGTTTTTTGTTTGAACCGGCGCTGACGCCAACGCGATTTTCATGTTCTCTCCTCGCAAAGTTATGCGTCCGTGAGGGTGAAAACGCCGCCGAAAGCCGGGACGATTCGGCACTTGACCTGTCCCTGATCCATGATGAATTCAGCCTTTGCCGGATCGATGGGCGTTTCGGGATCGTCGATGCGCAGCGCGCGCACGAAGTAATCGCGGTTCTGATAGTCCGGCTCCGCATCGGGAACCAGCAGCAGCTCCACGCCGTCCAGCAGGCTCAGCACGTCGTCTTCCTCCGTCGCGCCGGCCTGGGTCGCTTCCAGCGCCACGAGTTCAAAATGGCACGGCTTCGTCTGCGGCACGCAGCCCGAAAGCACGCTCAGATCCGCCTCGGAAAGCTGTTCCTCCTCCATCGGCCACAGGCGCAGCTCATACTGACTGACGCGCGCCGCGCCGTCCATGGTGACGTACTCCGCGTACAGCGTGCTCAGCGGCAGCCGCGCCTGAACGCCGTCCACCACCAGCGAAATGTCCGTATAGCCCGCGCTCTTCAGCGCCTCGATCGTCTCCATGCTCAGCCGCAGCCGGGGCATTCCGAAGGATTCGATGCCATCCTCGTCGTTCACGGCCGCCTGCGCGTCGATCATCAGCATGCGCCGTGCTTCGCCATTCTCCGTCCAGGTCTGCTCCAGCTGAACAAACTCCCGCGGGAAATCGTTTTCGTCAAAGAGAATGCTCCCATGGCTCTCCCCGCCGATCTTCAGATCGCTGTGCGGCGCTTCCTCGACGACAGTCTGCGTCGCCACTTCGCCCGCGGCGGACATGAACGCCGCCGCGCTGCTGCCGGACGAGGAACCGCCGCCCGCCTGAATAATCAGAAAGGTCGCGGCGCGCTCGCCGGTATATTCGCCCTTGCCGCGGATGGTCACGGTGGCCATGCCCACGGCGGTGTTGTCGCTGTAGGACAGCTCGTAGTCCTTCCCCTCCTCCAGCGCGCGCTGTCCGTCGCGCACCTGCACGGACGGCGTAATCGCCGCGCCGGTGTAGCGCTGATTGGAGATTTTGCCCACGGAAATCGACGCGTCGTGCATGGGCTTGGCCGTGATTTCGAAATAGCCCTCCTCCAGCGTCAGCGCGTAGTTGGGATTCTGCTCGGCCAGCGTGCCGAGGGTGATGCGATATTTGCCGACGCTCTCGCCCGGCTCCCGGGAGAGCCTGCCCGAGAGGGTCTCGCCCTCCACCACGCCGCGATAGGTCGCCTTCAGCGTGGGATCGCTCTGACCGGCACTCTTGCTCTGGCCGCTCTTGGGCGTGAGCGTCACCGGTCGGGGCAGAATCGCCGCCTCAATCTCGATCGGCGACGCGGTGTAATGCTCCGCCTGCGCGCCCGCAAGGGCGAATTCCACAGGGATCAGGTAACTGCCCGCCGCCGAAGCGTCGAAGTCCATGGCGATCGCGCCGATGGACACCTCGTCGCCCTCATGGACGCCGTTCAGCTGGAAATCCTCCGCGCTCAGCTCGATTCCGGGCGTGCCGTCGTAGACCTTCTCCGCGCGCTCCGCCTTCAGCGAGACGCTCAGCGCCGTGGTTTGGCGCGCGCCGCAGACCGTGCACACGCCGTCTGACCAGCTGTGGTCGCGCACGACGTTTTCCTCCACATTGACCACTGTTCCGCCGCAGGCGAGAATTTTGCCGCGGCAGACGGCGATACCCTCGTTGGTCAGCCTGCCCAGCACGGTCACAACCGCGTTTTCGCCGATGACAATGCCCGCGCCGCCATCCACGCGCAGCTCGTGCTCCGCGGGAATGGTCAGGTTGCCGTTGACGGCCCAGGAGCCGCCGGCGAGCACGCGATAGTCGGTAATCGGCTGCTCAAAGCGCACCGCCACGTCCCTGCTCTGCCCGGTCTGCTCGTCGTAGATCGTCCGAGCGAAGCCGAGGTTGTCCGCGCTGCGGCTCTCCATGGAGAAGGCGACGCGTAGAATCTTCAGCGCGCCGCAGCCGTCGAACAGGCTGCTTCCCGCGAATTCCAGCGAATCCGGCAGCTCGACCTCCACAAGGCTCGTGCATCCGGAGAACGCGCCGTCCTCCAGCGCGATCACGCCCTTGGGCACGATCACCTTCTGCAGCTTCGCATTCTGTGCAAACGCGCTGCGCGCCACGGTCAGCACGGGCAGGCCCTCCACGGAATCGGGAATTTCGACCTCCGTGCTTTCGCCGCCGTAGGCGATGAGCATCAGCCCCTGCTCGTTCCACCTTTTGAAGACGAACGCGCCGCTTGTCCACCTCTGCTCCCCTTCCACAATCAGCCGGAAGGTCGGCAGCGCCACGCCCTCCGCCACGGCGAACGCCGGGTCGGTCAGCGCCGCGACGAACTGATACTCCGCCTTATCCTCGGAATAATCGGCACAGCTCCACGAAATCGCCGCCTCCGCCTCGGTTCCGTCGCTCAGATGTACGCCGATGGTGGACGGCAGCTTGGCGAGCACCTCCTCCAGCGCCGGCTTCTCCTGAACCTTCGCCTCTGGGTTTTCCGGCAGTGCGAAGGACTCGATGATCTTCTTCTCTCCCGCATCCGGCGTGGAAGAAGGCTCCGCCGACGCTTCCGGCGAAGCGGATGGACTGACCGACGGCGCCTGCGTCGTTTCCGAAGGCGCAGGCATGTCTGAAGGCGCAGCCGTGTCCGTCGCCGCGGGAATGTCCGTCTCCACGGGCGCGGGAGCGTCCGTCTCCGCAGGCGCGGGAGTGTCCGTCTGCGCAGGTGCAGCCGTTTCCGTCGCCTCGGGCGCAGCCGTTTCCGTCGCGGGTGCGGTGGTTTCCGCCGTCGTCTCGGACGGCGCGCTTGTCTCCGGCGCGGTGGTCTGCGCGCGCTCCGGCTCTGCGGAAGCCGTCTCGACCGCCGTCGGACTCTCGGCCGTCTCGGCCGCCCTGCCGCTCACTGCGCAAAGCGGGAATAACAGGGCCAGCGCCAGCGCTGCGGTTCTCTGCCATTTCTTCATATTTCTCATTCGACCTCCATCGAATTTATTCGAATTTGTTTCCGTCTATTTATATTCAATATCTTTTCACATTTTCCTGCTAATAGTTTTGTAAAATATCAAATTATTTTCGTAATATCTGTCTCTAATTTCATTTTTAACAAATATATTACCGTATCTCCCTGTACATGCGCGAAAAAAGAGCTATAATTACAACCAATCGAACGACTGATAGAGGCGCGAAATTTATCAGTAGTCCGGCGGAGCCGCTCAGAGGGCTTTGAAACCGGAGAAAAGGGAATTTCGCCGAAATCCGAAACGAACTGAGGCCTTTCGGGTTGGTTGCCGGGAGAACATCTCGTCGACTGTCACAATTCCGATTGTGGAGCGCTATCTCTGATTGTTTTTTCCTGTTGCAGGCAAAACGGCCGGAGTTAGTAACTTCGGCCGTTCTTTTATGCACGGGACGAGAATCCCGAATCCAATTTACCGGAGGAAAAAACAATGAAGAGAATCCTTGCTGTCCTGATCGCCGCCGTTATGCTGCTGTCCGCCGCTTCCGCCCTGGCCGAGCCCTTCCGCGTGGGCATGGAGTGCGCCTATGCTCCCTTCAACTGGCAGCAGACTGAAGCCGACGAGAACTCCGTGCCCATCGACGGCGGCGTGGGCTATGCCGGCGGCTACGACGTGGAGATCGCCAGGCGCATCGCCGACGGCCTCGGCCGCGAGCTGGTCATCGTCAAGCTCGAGTGGGACGGCCTGATCCCCGCGCTGCAGTCCAACATGATCGACGCGGTCATCGCCGGCATGTCCCCCACCGCCGAGCGCAAAATGACCGTCAGCTTCTCCGATTCCTACTACACCAGCAATCTGGTGGTCGTGGTACGCAAGGACGGCGCTTACGCCGACGCGACCAGGCTCAGCGACTTCGCCGGCGCGAAGATCACCGGCCAGCTGAACACCTTCCACTACACCGTCATCGACCAGATCGAGGGCGTGCAGAAGGTCGAGGCCATGGACACCTTCGCAGCCATGATCGTGGCGCTGAACGCGGGCGTGATCGACGGCTACATTTCTGAGGTTCCCGGCGCGGAATCCGCCTGCGCGGCCAACGCCAACCTGACCTATCACGAGCTGGAGGACGGCTTCACCGCTTCCGAGGAGGACACCTCCATCGCCGTGGCGCTGCGCCCCGCCGACTCCGAGCTGTGCGCTCAGATCAACGAGATTCTCGCCGGCATCGACCAGAGCACCCGCGAAGAGCTGATGCTCGGTGCCATCGAGAACCAGCCCATCTCCGCCGAATAATTCCAACGACGCTTTTACAGGAGTGAATCCCCATGCCTAACGCTCAGTCCGGTTTCTTTGAATGGGTTCTGTTTCTGGCGAAGAGCTACGCTCCCCTGCTGCTTCGCGGCGCGGGCGTCACGCTGCTGCTGGCGCTGTCGGGAACGCTCGTGGGCTTTCTGATCGGTCTGGGCGTGGGCGTGGTGCGCTCCATCCCCTGCCGCCGGGAGGACGGCGCGGTGAAGTACGTTCTTTTGAAGACCGTGCGCGGAATTCTTTCCATTTATATTGAGGTTTTCCGCTCCACGCCGATGATCGTGCAGGCCATGGTCATCTACTACGGCATCGCCCAGCTGTTCGCGCTGACGCTGAACCAGCTGCTGGCCGGCTTCCTGATCGTGTCCGTCAACACCGGCGCGTATCTGGCGGAAATCGTCCGCGGCGGCATCCAGAGCGTGGATCCCGGCCAGCGCGAGGCCGCCCAGGCCATCGGCATGACCCACACCCAGACGATGCTCCACGTGGTGCTTCCTCAGGCCATCCGCAACGTGCTGCCCGCGCTGGGCAACGAGTTTGTGGTCAACATCAAGGACACCTCGGTGCTCAACGTCATCTCCGTCAGCGAGCTGTTCTTCATCTCCAAGTCGGCCGCGGGCACCTATTACAAGTACTTCGAGGTGTTCTTCATCACCTCCGTGATCTATTTCGTCATGACCTTCGCCACCACGCGGCTGCTGCGCCTGCTGGAAAAGAAGATGGACGGCCCGGAGAACTACACCATCCACGGCTCTCAGACGGTGCCTGAGGGTGAAATCAAGCTGAAGGGAGAAACCGCGCAATGAGTGAAGCGATTCTTTCCGTTCGCCATCTGAGCAAGACCTTCGGCGACCACAAGGTGCTGCGGGACGTGAGCTTCGACGCGTCCAAGGGCGACGTGATTTCCATCATCGGCTCCAGCGGCTCGGGCAAATCCACGCTGCTGCGCTGTCTGAACCGGCTGGAAACGCCCACCGGCGGCGACGTGCTCTATCACGATCAGAGCGTCGGCGCGCCGGGCTTCGATCTGACGCGCTATCGCGCCCGCGTGGGCATGGTGTTCCAGCAGTTCAATCTCTTCGCCAACATGTCTGTGCTGGAAAACTGCGTTGTCGGCCAGATGCGCGTGCTGCACCGCAGCCGCCGTGAGAGCGAGGAAAACGCGCTGCGCTATCTGCGCCGGGTGGGCATGGACGCGTACATCAAGGCCAAGCCCCGGCAGATCTCCGGCGGTCAGAAGCAGCGCGTGGCCATCGCCCGCGCGCTGGCCATGGATCCCGAGGTGCTGCTGTTCGACGAGCCCACCTCCGCGCTGGATCCGGAGATGGTCGGCGAGGTGCTGGACGTCATGCGCGGCCTCGCGTCGTCGGGTCTGACCATGCTGGTGGTCACCCACGAGATGGCCTTCGCCCGGGACGTGTCCAACCGCGTGATCTTCATGGACGGCGGCCTGATCGTCGAGGACGAGGAACCGGCCAGGCTGTTCTCCAACCCCTCTCATCCGAGAACGAGAGAGTTTCTGTCCAGAGTTCTGCAAAAGCAATAGAGCATTTGCGCCGGACGCTTTCTTCGAAAGCGTCCGGCGTTGTCATTTTCTGAGATTCGTGTTATAATTCAATCAGATATTTTCTTCAAAGGAGCGCCTCGCATGAAACCAATCGTTCGAGCCGATTGCAAAAAGAGCGTTCTATGGATACCCATCCTGCTGTGGATTATACTGGGCAGCATCGTCGTCGGCACAACTGCCGCAAATGGGAAAACTCCCGCTCTTGTCTGCACATTCTTCCTCGCATTCTGCCTGTGGCAAACCGCCTGCTGGGTGCCCATGGCGTTCACCCGCATCGAAGCCTTCCCGGATTATCTTGTGACGACGCGCTTCGGAAGGCCCGGCCAACGGCTGGAATATTCAAAAATCGACGATCTTCCCCGGCGCTCCGGACGCAGCATGACCGAATATCGCATTCGCTCCAATGGAAAAACGGCTCTCCGATTCGCCGATTCTTTCACCTGCCATGAAGCATTGTACGACCTGATTTGCTGCAAGGTCATCGAAAACCGGTGCGGTGTCAACAGCCCGGAGGCAAGGCGACAGCGCGCTTCTTTCGAGATGACCTATAAGCGCAGTCTGTCAAAATAGCCTTTCACAGACCGCAATGCCCGGGAATCTTCTCCCGGGCGTTGTCTTTTCACTCCACCATCACAAACTTCCGCGTCAGTTCCTGTCCTGCGCGGCGCTCCGACGGATCGTCGCATTGCAGCGCGCGCAGGTCGGTGGCGCGGCATTCCAGCCGGAAGCACTCGTCGTCCTGAAGGCGCACCGGATCGGAGACGATGGGCAGCTTCGCTCGGCGTTTCAGCTCGGTCAGGAGCGGCCGCACGTCCCGGCGCATACCCGTCAGGCGCGCGTATTCCGGCTCGGGATGGCGCGCGGCCAGCGCATTCGTCAGCCCCAGCAGCGCGCAGGCCAGAATCCGCGAAAGGCGCGCCCGGGTGTAGCGCTTGCACTTGAGCGCGTCCAGCAGCTCCTCGCGCGTCGAAGCACCAGACGCGCAGCGGAGAATGCGCTTTTCCAGTCCCTCCGCCACGCCGGGCAGCGCGGACAGTTCTGCCTCGGACGTCTGCCGAAGCCGCCAAAGCAGCAGATCGTCCGGCGCGTGCATGCTTCCCGCCCTGCTCAGGATTTCCCGCGCAGCCTCGGGCACGGCGGCGAGAGCCTCCTCCTTTCGGCCCTCGGCCAGCGCGGCGCGCACCGCCGTGGCCGACGCGAAGGGCGCGCGCACGTCCGCGTCGTGATAATCTCCGGCGCGTGGAACCACGGCGACCTCCATGGCGGAGCTTCGCCGGCGCAGCTGGCGCACGTATTCCGCCGCGAGAACCAGATTCGGCGCGTTCAGCGCCTCCGGCTCCATACCGAGCATCGCCGCCACGGCCTCGCCCCGCGCCCGGGCGTGGGACTTACCCTCGGCCAGTCCGCGCCGCACCGCGTCGGAGAGCGCCTCCGGCTCATGCTCGCGCAGCTCGGCCAGCGCCTCGATGGTCTGAAGCCGCGTCGTCTCGCAGCCGAAGGACAGCGCGTCCACGCCCAGCCCGTCCAGCACACCCACGCCGCCCCGGGCGAAGGCGTCGGCGGAGCGCACGGCGAACAGAGCCGGCAGCTCGAACACCGCATCCGCGCCGCACCGCAGCGCCGCCTCCGCGCGCGCCCATTTGGACAGGCACGCCGCCTCGCCGCGCTGGACATAGCTGCCCGCCATGCAGACGACGACAAAATCGCAGCCCGTCCGCCGGCGCATCTCGGCGAGATGCCACTCGTGGCCGGAATGGAACGGATTGTACTCGGCGATCACTCCCGCGATCTTCATGCGCTCACCCCTTTCTCTCTATTTTATCCAAAATGCCCAAACTTTGCAAGCGCGGCAGGATTGCGCGCGGGACACGTCGAAAGAAGTACAGGATCTGACTTTGGAGGGTGCGAAATGGCGAAGCTCTACTTTCGATATGGCGCGATGGGGTCGTCCAAGACGGCCAACGCCATCATGGTTCAATACAACTACTACGAGCGCGGACAGAACGCGCTGATGCTCAAGCCCCGGCTGGACAACCGCGACGGCGAGCGCATCGTGGGCTCGCGCTCCGGACTGAGCGCGCCGTGCCGCTATGTGGAGGAGCTGGACGCAATCGATCCCTCCGCCTACGACTGCATCATCGTGGACGAGGCCCAGTTTCTGACCAAGGCGCAGGTGCAGCGCCTGGTGTCCATCGTAGACGATCAGAACGTTCCCGTCATCTGCTACGGACTGCGCGCGGATTTTCAGGGAAATCTCTTCGAGGGCAGCAAGTGGCTGCTGGCCTGGGCGGACACCATCGAGGAGATCAAAACCGTCTGCTGGTGCGGCCGCAAGGCCACGTTCAACACCCGCGTGTCCGGCGGCCGGGTGGTCAAGGACGGCGAGCAGATTCTGCTGGGCGGCAACGAGAGCTACGTTGCGCTGTGCCGCCGCCACTGGACGACGGGCCAGCTGGCTCCGGAGGAAATCCGGCGCATCTCCAACGGCAAAAAGGCCTATCTGAACCTGCTGCTTGAGGCCGATCCCAGCGAGAAGATGATCGACCGCTATCTGGAGAAGGGCGAGATGTACGTGCTGCTCGCCAGCGGTCAGGCCGTGGCCGAGGCTGTGGTGCTGCAGACCGGCGCGGACGAGTGCGAGCTGATGAACCTCGCCGCCGACCCCGCGCAGCGCGGCAAGGGCTATGCCACAAAGCTGGTCAATCATCTGCTCAAGCTCTATCAGCCCCGCTGCCGCCGCATGCGCGTGGGCACCTCGCCGGCCGGCGTCGGCTTCTACGAGCGCTTCGGCTTCCAAAAAGTCGGCCTGCGCGAGGGCTTCTTTTCGGAAAACTACGAATCCATCGAGGAAAACGGAAAACCGCTCACGGACATGATCGTGATGGAGCGGGAGCTGTGATTCTCCCAACAAAAAGCGGTGGCTGCGCGCCGCCTTTTTTGTTGGGCGCGCGGCGGAATCTTTCCCGGAAATTTCATTGCGAAACGCGTGATTTCCTGTTATAATACAAAATAGAGAGGTGTTTGACCATGTTTATTGCTTCCGAATGGAAGGATTATGAGGTTTTGGATACCGGCGATGGCGAAAAGCTGGAGCGCTGGAGGGATATTGTGCTGCGCCGTCCCGACCCGCAGGCCATCTGGCCCAGGCAGCGGCCCGAGCTTTGGGCGAAGGCGGACGCGCACTATCATCGCTCGGCCAAGGGCGGCGGCGAGTGGGAGTTTTTCCGCAGGCTGCCCGAGCGCTGGACGGTGAAGTACGGCGAGCTGGAGTTCTACGTCCGGCCCACCGGCTTCAAACACACCGGCCTGTTCCCGGAGCAGGCGGTGAACTGGGACTGGATGGCGGGGCTGATCCGCCGCGCGGGGCGGCCGGTTCGGGTGTTGAATCTGTTCGGCTATACCGGCGGCGCGACGCTGGCCTGCGCCGCC
>ERZ780195.302-NODE-302-length-51604-cov-24.893208_pt1 | contig 51604 bp, 60 predicted proteins | sample MGYA00511017_ERZ780195 | MGnify/ENA primary metagenome ERZ780195 (study PRJEB29588, sample SAMEA2159974) | human gut metagenome | biome: human gut; feature: human-associated habitat; material: faeces | place: Denmark | collected 2008/2010 ...
TATCTTACAGCGTAGCGCCTTAAACTACTGACAATAGCGTCCTATCCGGACGCACTGATCCTTCGAAAACCGTGCGGTTGGTCGTGCTGTTGTAGGTGGGCAGCAGGTACAGCGACGGGTACAGATAGCCCGAAATGGCAAGGTTGCCGGTCATGGTATCACCGGATTTCTTCACGGCTCCCAGCTTCGTGCAGGCGGCGGACGCGGTTTCAGCGCCGGTGCCGCCCTGATCCACACCCAGCGGCTCGGAAAGCAGCAGCGGCCAGCCGAATTCCACTTTGCCCGCATTCTCAGCGACCTTTCCGAATGCGATACCGGAGCCATCCTTGTAGAAATCCATCATGACCTGCTTCGTACCGATGGACACCGTCTGTTCAATATAGTAGAACACATCCTGCACACGAATTTTGATATCGTAGCTGCTCAGCGCGTCGAAGGTCGGCAACAGCAGGCGGTTGGTTTCGGAGATGGCGTAATTGCTGGGCGTAAGCGTCACGGCGGAAACCCACGATTCCGCGCTGCTGAGCTTGTAGTACACCGTGCAAGCCAGCGTATTCTTGCCGCCCACGGACGAGCCGCTCGCCTTCGCGGAAATGCGCACTTTCGTGCCGTCTGTCTGGGCGGCTGTACCGTCCGCGTTGCAGCGTTCAGCGGTAAATTGCGACAGCGACGGCGGCGAGTAATCCAACACGGTGACGGTGCGGGCCGTGCTGGCCGTGCGTCCACGAGAGTCGGTGACGGCGACTGTCATGGTCAAACTGCCCGCAGTATTCAACGTGTTCGTCGTGAATGACGCGCCCGAATAGGTCACGCCGTCGATGCTCGTTCGGTAGGCTGAAATGCTGCTGCCCTGTGCGCCCGTCGCCGTAATGCTGATTGCCAGCTTACTGCGCGTCCGCACATAGCCGCCGAAACGGTCAGCAACGCCGGAAGTCGCTTCGGCGATTGAAACGGACGAAATAGATGGAACCACCGACGCAGGCACTGTCAGCTGAAAGGCACAGGTATTGGTCGAGACGAGCCTGCCGTTGACGTAGGTGTCGCACAGAATGGTACCCCAGCCAGAGGTCGCGTTCGGAATCTGTGCGGCCAGTGAAACGGGCGGCGTCCACGCGCAGGAGGTGGTCACGCCCGTGGCAATCGTTCCGGTTGACGAAAAGAAGCTGTAGCGAATGGTGTGCGTGGCGATGCTGCTCTGCCGGTTCGTATAGATCGTGACCGCCGTGCCCATATCGAAAGAGGTCTTGGAAAGGCTGGGTTTGGATGCGGCTTCCTCATACGTCACCGTGATGGTGCATTCCGACCATTGCAGGTAGTTTGTGGAGTAACCTTGCGAGCTTTTGACCGGGCTGGGATTATACAGACAGATGGTATTGTTGCCTTCCGCAATGTACGCCGCCAGATTGTTCAGCAGATCGCCGCTGAGCGTATAGGTGCTGGTATTGCCGTAGAACGCACCGGTGAATGTGCCCAGTGCGTCGCCGCAATAGCCGAGACCCGTAATGCCCGACTGCGACGCAGACTGATAATTGGCCTTTCGGACATACACGGTTTTCGTGTGCCCGGTGCCGTAGCCTGCCTGCGCCGCCACAATGCGCAGCAAAATTCCCGTGATGACCTTACCGCTCAGCGCCATGCCCGCGAAATGCACGATGCCGACGTAATTGTAGGTATTCTCGTAGTACTCCTGACTGGCGGCGGAACTTTTCGCGTTGCTGGCCGAATTGGTCTTGCGCGTGCGCATGGATGCGCTGTAGGAAACTGTGGTTGCCATTGCTCCTCCTTTCAGCCCGTGTAGATCACGGACAGATTGCCGTTGGACTGCGGTTCGTAGGCAAATTTGCCGATCTGCAGCCGCGCAAGAATCTCCGCCTGCGTCACGTACAATTTGTTGTCGCTGAGGTAGGCCACCTCGGTATCGTTCATATAAAACGCCAGCCGATCGTTGACCACGCGGAAGGTCAGCGGGTTGCCCGCCTTGCCGATGGTCAGTCCATCCTCACCGAAGCGCATATAGGTGTGGATCAGGTTCAGCTGCTCCCGCGTCAGGCTGTCATTCGCTGCAGCGTCCTCGATAATCTCGTTGACCTTGGTGACCGTCCATGTGAAGTTGTTTTCGGACTGCTCGGCCAATGTAGAAAGCGTTTCGTTCATCTGGCTGACCTGATCGTTGGTGGCGTAGTCGCGTCTTACCTCGCTGCGAATCTGCTCCGCCGTCATGGCAATCTGGGCAACGGCCTCGCCGGTCGCATCCAGCGCTTCGTCCTTCGCCGCGTCTACCACCAGCCGCAGGGATTCGTTGCCCGAAATGTCCACGGCGTTTAGCTGGGCGATAAAGGCTTCAGCGGCGAACAGGCTGGATACGTCGATATTGGCGGCGGAGATCGCGCCTACCAGCGCTTCGTCCGCGAAGATAGAAGCGACGTTGAGTTCGCGGGCGGTAATGGTTTTTTCAATGAGTTTGCCGCCGGAGACAGAATTATCTTCGATATCCGCGTCGCCGACGCTCTTTTTCTCGGTGGTCACCGTACCGTCCTCGCCAATGGACAGCGCGTAAAAGCAGCCGTCCGCGCCCTTGACGATGAGCTCTCCTACCGTCAAGGAAGCCATGTTGGCCTCCGTCACAGCGAGGTCGGCCACATACAGCTTGCCGTTCACGCCTTTTTCGATGATGGCTGTGCCCGCCGTCAGATCCTTGATCTGCGCCCAGTCAATATCGGCGGTCTGAATGCTGGCATTAACCAGCTTTGCGATATCCGCCTGTAGCTGTGTGATACTTGCCCAGTCAATTTCCGCGTTATTAATATTCGCCGTAGTCAGCTGCGCCAGCGCGATTTTCGCCACGGCGGCGTTCAGGTCTTTGATGGCCGCCCAGTCAATCGCTGCGCTTTCGATGTTCGCGGCGGTGATCTGTGCCTTGGCAATCTTCGCGATCTCGGCGTTCAGATTGGCGATGCTGGCCCAGTCAATACTGGCGCTGTTGATGTTGGCCGTGGTGATCTGTGCCTGCGCGATGGTCGCAATCTGCGCGGCCAGTTCGCCGATGTCCGCCCAGTTGATGTTAGCCTTTTCAATATTGGCGGCGGTGATCTGCGCCACAGTGATGGTGGCCAGCGCGGCATAGAGTTCATCCGTAGTGATGTTCTTTGCGGCCAGTTCCTGTATCTTTGCGGAGATCGCTGTAATGGCCGTGGCGTTCAGTTCGCCGATGGTCGCTTCAGCGATTTTCGCTTTGGTAATGGCCGCGTCCTGAATATGCGCAGTCTGGATCGCAGCCATTCTTACCTGCAAACTGCCCACCGAGCCGGATTGCAGCTGGCCGCTGCCCACGGAATTGATGGCCAGCTTGCTGCCGGATATCACACCGGACGGCAGCTGGCGGGAAGAGATCATGCTGCCCTCCAACGTATCCGCTGCCGTGCCCAGTGTGACCGAAGTGTACTTGCGCGTCAGGCAATCATAGGTGTACTGCGTCATCCGCATGGACACTTCCACGCCGATGCGCCGGGCTACGACGCGCACGCTGTCGCCGAGAAAGATGTCGGTAAGCGCTGCATACTGCTTATATTCCTCGGCATCCGAACAGTTGATGAAATCCACCTTCAGCGTGACTGTGGGAAGGTCGCAGCCCGCGTCAAACTCCGCCTGCGCAGCCTTGCGCATTTCGGCATAGCACTGCGCCTTGCTTTTCGGTTCATCGCCGTCCGTAACCTCCTTGGCTTCCGATACCGGCAGGTGAATCCATTTCGGGTGGGTATAGGCATTGAGGTTTGGGCTGTCGATGTACAGCTCCGGCAGATACAGAATGTTCCCGTCCGCGTCCTCGCCGGTGGGCATGATGCGGGTAACCACGTCCGTTTCATCCACGTCATATGAAATGCCGGTCAGATTCTTTTTCTCACGAATGGACACATCCGTGTTGTTGCCCACGCGCCTGACCAGAAACACATCGTACCAGTCACGAGCCAGCTCCGCGCCGTACTTGCTCACCAGCCCGTTTTCACCAAGCATGGCTTCCACAGGATTGACGTTTTCCCATTCCACGTCCTCGGCGGTTGAAGTCAGGTCAGAATAAAACGAAAAATCATGTGCTGACAGGCAGGCATCAGAGAGACTCTGAACGACGGAAGCCCCCACCGCAGAGGGCGAGGGCTTCAGGCTTTTTATCATGTTGTCGAGCAGATCATAGAAAATGTGCCGGGCATAGACCGTTACTTTATCCAGTTCCGGCACCACGCGGTAGATGCGGAAGGGTTGATCCCGCAGCTGTCTGGCCTCGATGACCTGATTGCGAAATCCCACATTCGTTTGTACCGTTTGGGTTTCCGTGCGCTGAAAGGTCAGGTACTGGCTGGCCATATAGCCGTGCTTACCATCCGGGGCGGTCACCTCATACCAGCTGGATGTGGTTTTGTTGAGCACGATGACCTCACGGCCCTTTTTGTACTTGCCCAAGATGCGGTAATTTGTGCCTGTACCAGAACGCAGATGCAGCGGCCCGCTTTTCGTGGTGATCTTATAGATCTGCACATCGTAGGTGCTGGTCTGGTATTGCTGCGCCACCAGATCAACGCTGGGAGTCATGGCGGCAGGCACAGGCGCTCGCAGGATGCAGCCCTCCGAAAGCCGCGTCCATTTGCCGCGCTCGTCAATGTCATGCACCAGCGTAAGCTCCCACTCGCCGTTCAGGGTTTCGGTTACGGTGCAGGACATGGGCGAAACCGCGCCAAGACCATTATTCGAAAAGTCGGTGCAGTCGGCGGGATATACACAGATCACGAAAAATCACCTCCTTCAGGGCATACAAAAAGCGCCCGGCCCGAAAGTGGACGCTTTAAAAAGAATTGGCATTCGCTAAACACTATGTGCCTTTTGTCCGCTGATTTGCGCATTGCATTGCGATTTTTGGCAGTCGCGCCTTCTTCAAGATGTCCACCTTGAGATTAGCGCCCTTTCCGTTTACTTCACACCGCTCAACAGCTTGTCCAGCGGAATTCTCTCCGGGTATTTCCCCTCGGTCAGAATATCGCGCAAATATCTATTGTCCAATATCATATCATCACGGATAAGCTGCCAGTTTGCCTTTTTCTTGAAAAACACCTTGAAAATCAGGAAATTCATGATCGCTCCGATCACCGGTGTGGTCATGCCGAAAGCCTCTGTATGAGAGAAATGGCATCCTGTTTCGGTTCTTTTCCCTTCAAAGGTAATGAAAGCCGTCTTCTTGTCGCTCCGGAATACAATACGGAAGTGATTCTCATCCTGTTCGCATTCCGTAATTGTGCCGGTTACATCGTAGTCCAGCCCCATGACGATCTCGCGGAAACGAACCTTGCTTCCTGCGTGATAGTTCCCGTCATAGAGGTTACACTCAATGTGGTATGGACTCCACTTCACAAACTCCTCCTCAAAGTTGGCAGCCCAGGCTTCCATTTTCTCGTAGGCAGCCGGAATCTCTATCTGCTCGGTAAGAACGATCATTTTTCAATCCCTCCTGCACAAATTCATTAAGGAAAGTATAGCATACAAAAGTAAAATCAGCAATCAGAAGGATTAGAGATACCTCCAATTCGGCTGAATGACGATCTTCGTCACATTGCCAGTCCAGCTAATGGCATTTGAGCCGGGCAATAGTGTCGGAAAATCTCCGCTCATGCAGCTGTTCATGCTGGTCACACCCTTGTAGGCTTCCATGAGTTGGGTATCCAGCGTAATGCTGTCAGTAATGCCGTCCAGTTCCACAATGGTCATGCCCACCATAAGGGTAATCTCACCGGAACCATATACCGTGATAACTGGCTCGGAATAGACGCTGCCGGGGTTGGTGATGAATGTGCCGGAGGTCGTTACGGTGATCTCCGGCACATTTTCCTGATACCAGAAGAGCTGACAACGAAAATTGATCGTGAAGGCCCGGTTTTCGTGATTGCGCAGGATTTTGGAAAACTCGATCTGGTTCGCCACGCGGGCATGATAAAAGCCGCCCGGACGAGCGGCCAGCTGGAGCTTTCCAGCTCCGCGGAGCCATGCGCAGATTTCGGGCAGGCGCGATAAATCCGCCACGGTGCATTCCACAGGGAGAATGAAGTCGTCATATACGTCGTCGGCCTCCAAGGTCGTGAGACTTCCGGGCCTGCCGGGTATGTTTGTAAACGTCACGCGCTCGGACGGGCGGATGATAGACGGCTGCGCGGTCACGTGAATGCCGTACTCCGTGCATCTGACGCCGTTCCATGAAAACCAGTCTTTCATGCAAATCTCATTCCTTTCCCGCGCTGCTGACGCTTGGTCAGACCGGCGATCTCAATGGCCAGCGAGCGCACGTCCTGTTCGTCGCGCACCACCAGCTTGTCCACCTGAATGGTAGTGCTGGCGTTCTGGTTGTAGGTTTTGCGGTTGTCATAGGAATTCACGCCGCCAACGCCGCCCTGAGCCGCGCCGGTGAGATACCGGGCCGCGTTCCGAATGACCTTCGCCTGATTTTTGCTTTCCAGCAGCGCGCCCTGCCCAAAGCCGCGCATCGCCATGCGGCCCACCTCGTCTCGGAATACACCCGAGGGCGACTTGATTTTCAGCTCCCGCTTGGCCGCGTTCACCGCATCCCTCGCCGCGGAGCGCATGGCGGAGATCACGCCGGAGCGACCAGCCAGAATACCTGCTTTCAGTCCTGCCATGGCGTTTACACCCACGGGGCGAAGCGTCGAAGCGTTCAGGCTGCCGGACACAGCGCTCTTGACATTGGTCGCAATGGTGCTGCCGGTTGTCGCCATGGAATAACCGGTCAGCGCGCTGGACAGTCCTTCCGCAGCACCATTGCCGAAAGCCGTCAGCGCATCCGCAGGCAGCGCCGTTTCAATCGCGTCTTTGACCTTTTCAGCCAGCGCTTCCGCGTCGGCGGACAGATCGTAGTCCGCCATGCCTTCGCCGACGCCCGCGGCCACGTTTTCGCCAATGGGCCGGACGCGCTGCGAGGGCGAATGAATGACGAAAGCGGCGTTGAGCGCCGCTTCCAGATTGCCCGCCACGCTTTCAGCGTCCGCGTCCCAGCCAGCCGCCGTCATGGCGTCGCCGATGCCCGCGGTGATGTTTTCGCCGACGCCTGCCAGTTCCAGCGCGGACAGGAAGTCCACGATGGTCTGCAGCTTCTGCAGATCCTCTTCGCTGACCTCCGCGCCGTTTTGAATGGCCGTGACCATTTCGGAAACAAAGGTCTGCAAGCCCGCGATGTTGTCTGCTGAGAATTGCTCATTGAGCCGCTTGTCGATGCCGTTCAGGGTGTTGTTATCCAATAGGCCCCACAGCGTGACCCAGCTGCCCTTGTAGTTGTCGAAGGCCTTCAGCTCCGCGGTAAACGAGTGCATCCAGTCGATCAGCGAGCCACCCAGCAGACCGTTGAGCGCGCCCCAGTCGTGCTGGCTGGTTTTGCCGAAAACGGAGGTCGTGACGAAGCTCGCGTCCAGCTTTTCACCGGCGGCGGAGACGGATTCGGCAGTGCCTTCGATTTTCGGCGTGATGAGAATGTGCATGGTGCCGTCCTCGTCCAGCACGGCCACCTTATCGGGCGTGAGCAGCTCCTTCGGCACCAGCGACGCGGGAATTTCCACGCCGTTCTGCCAGAAGGTCACGTTCTCCGCCTTCAGCGCATCCTCCGGATTCTGAAAGACCTCGCTCAGGCGCAGCACGCCCTCGACCTCGATGGGATTGTCTGCCAGAAACCGACGATAGGCCGTCAGGTCATAGCCGGAAATCGTAATGACCGTTTCCAGCTTGGGCGGCTCCACGCCTTCCTGCTGGCCGTAGCCGCTAATGATGGCTTCCGTCGTGATTGCGCCGGGATTCTGAGCGAATTCGTCCCAGCGTGCCTGCGCGCCGGTCATGTCCAGATCGGTAGCAATTTTCAGCACCTCGTCCGGAATGGCCTCGGAGAACATACTCTCCAAACCGGGCAGCAGGTTCTTTCGGTCGCCGAGGAATGTCTGAATGGCCGCGATCTGATCCATTGCGCCGGAGAAATCCAGCTCCGGGAACAGGCTCTGCACTTCAGCCTGCGTCATGCCGCTGTCCAGCAGGGACTGCACCTGCATCAGCAGCGCGATGTATTCCGTCACCGCGCCCTCGTCCATGGCGGCGGTGATCTCGTTCAGATCCTCCAGAATGCCGGGCTTCTCGCTTTCATCGGCGGCGCTGTATTCCCGCAGCTTCTGCGTCAGCGTGTCGATGTCTGCCGCCACGCCCTGAATGTCCTCCTGCTGCCACACGGACATGATGACGGAGGCCAGCGTCTGGGCGTACTGCTGCGCCGCAGCCAGACGGTCGCTGTTGTACTTGGCGTTCAGCTGATCCAGCGCCTGCTGCTGCTCGGTTTCATCGGAAATCAGCTGAATGAGGGCGAATTCCCTGTCGTACTGCTCCGCCAGCTGGGTATTGATCGCGCCCATGCCCTCGGCGGCGGCTTTCACGGCGTTTTCGTAGACGGTCACATCCGCGTCCGGCTTTCCCGCGGCCTGCGCGCGGGCGATTTCCGCCTGCAGCTTCTGGCCGATCTGTTCAAAGCCGTCCGTATCGGCGGCAGATAAGTGATACTTGACCTCAATGGCCTCGCGGGCGTCGATCAGCTCCTGCAGACGGATTTTGTCCTTGTCGGAGAAATACCCGTTCTGCCGCTTTTTCAGCAAGCGGCTGATCTCTGCGTCCATGGCGTCCAGCTTGTCGATGTCGCCGGAAAGCTGATCGGCCACGGAGGTATAACCCGCCGTCTGAGCGGTTTCGCGCATTTCCTCCAGCTCGCTGCGGGTGGAAGCGGTCAGCTCCTTGAAGGAATCCGTCCACTCCCTGACGATCTCGTTGGTTTCCTTTTTGCCGTCCGACCATACGGCCAGCACGCCCTGCAGCCATTCGCGGGCGTTTTTCGTCTCGCGGGTAAAGCTGCCGGAATCCAGCCCAAAGAAGGAAAGCCCCGCGGCTTGGCTGTAGAACGTCTCGGCGGCGGTATCCTTCCACTGGCGGGCTGTGTTCTCCATGCCCTGCAGGGCCTCGCGGGCCTGCTTCGCGCCGGAAACGTAGTCGGCCAACGCGATGGTCGCCGCAATGACAGCCGCCGCCACGGCAATCCACGCCGCCGGGGACTTGCTCAGCACGGACAGAAATCCCTTCCATCCACCGCCTGCCTTGGCCACGGTCAGCGCGAATTTGCCGATGCCGGTGGACACTGTGCCCACGCCCTTGACGATCTTGGAAAACACCAGAATCGCCGGGCCAGCCGCCGCGGCAATGGCGGCGAATTTGATTATCATGAGCCGCTGACTTTCGTCCAGCGACATGAATTTTTCGATCAGGTCGGACGCGCCGTCGATCAGCCTTTGCACCGTGGGGTTCAGATCGTCGCCAATGCGCTGAGCCGCCAGCACAGCGGTATTCTTCAAATTCTTTAATTTCGATTCTGTGGTGGCGTAGCGCTTACCGGCTTCGTTGGACAGCGCCACATTGTCTTCCCATGCGGACGTGGCCGTCTGCTGGGCCTCGGAGAAAAGCTCGGTGGCGTTGGTGGCACGCATCAGGGTGTCCCGCAGGCGCACCTCGGTAAAGCCCATCTCCTGCAGAGTGACAATGGAGGACACGCCCTGCTCGTCCATCTGGGACAGGCCCACGATGAATTTCTCAATCGCGCCCGCCGGGTCGGAGTTCCACAGCGCCTTGAATTCCTCGGTGGTCAGCCCGGCCACCCTGGCGAAGTCCTTCAGAGATTTGCCGTTGGTTTCTACGGCCACCTGCATTTCGATCATGGCCTTGCTGAACGCCGTGCCGCCCGCCTGAGCCTCGAGGCCCACGGAGGACAGCGCCGTCGCGAAGCCCAGAATCTGTGCCTGCGTCAGGCCCACCTGCGAACCGGCAGCGGCCAGCCGCGTAGCCATGTCCATGATGGCGGATTCGGTGGTGGCGTAATTGTTGCCCAGATCAACCAGCGCGGAGCCAAACCGTCCGAAATCCGCCTGAGACATTTTCGTGATGTTGGCAAACTGGGCGATGGCCGTGGCTGCCTCGTCCGCGGCAATGTCCGTGGAATTGCCCAGGTCGATCATGGTGCGGGTAAATTCCACCAGATAATCATTCTGGATACCCAGCTGACCGGCATTCGCCATGACCTCGGCAATGTCGGCGGCATCGGTAGCCACCTCGGTGCTCATCTTTTTGATCGCATCTGAAAGCTGCCCATATTCGGCCTCCGTCGCGTCCACGGTTTTGCGCACGGAGGCGAAGGCGCTCTCGTATTCCATGGAGGCTTTGATCGCCGCCGTGCCCAGCGCCAGAACGGGCGTGGTGAGAGTGGCCGTCATGCCCTTGCCCAGCTTTTCCATGGAGGCGCTGACGGACGCGCACTTTTTTCCGAAGGCCGTCAGCGTATCGCCCGCCTTCGTCCATGCGGACTGCATCCGGGCAAGGCGCTCGGTGGTCGTTCGAATCTGCTGCTCGGTCTGCTGAAGCGCGCCCTGCGCGTTGTTCAGATTGGTGCGGGCCTTCGTGACCGTATCCGCATTGTTCTGCAGGCTTTTCGTATTGGCCGCCAGCTGGCCCTCCAGCTTTTTGACCTCGGCGGAGGACTCCGCATACTCCTGCGACAGCGCGTCCAGATTGGCCTTGGCGGCCAGCGTCGCGGAATCCGACTCGCCCAGCTCGCGGGAAAAGCGCTCGTATTGCTTTGTGGCCGCAGCCACCTGCTGCTTCAGGTCGGCATTCTTCTGCTTTGCCGCGTCCAGTGATTCCGTCAGCCTGCCCTGCCGGGCGTAGGCGTTCTCCAGCTTTTTGTTCGCCGCTTCCAGCGCCTTTTCGTACTGCTTGACGGCTTTCTGCTGAAGCGCCAGCTTCTGCTGAAGGCTGGAAAGCTGACTCTGAGTGCCGGAAACGGACTTCTCAAAATTGTCCACGCCCGAGGCGGCCCGCTTAAATTCGCTCTCGGCCTCCTGAATCTGTTTGTTGATGGACGTGAGATTCCGGGAGAAATTATCTCCATCCAACGAAAGCGACACAACAAGGTCGCGCAGGACTTCACTCATCACGTCACCTCCAGTTCGGATTAAATTCGGAAAATTTTCCGAAACACATTGCTATTTGCGTGAAATCGGGTATAATATAAGTGAGGACATTGAAAGGAGGCTTTGCCATGGCTATCAGCGCTGAAACACTTCGTTCCCTTGTTTCCATTTCGCAATTCAGCAAAGGACAGGCAACGCAGGTATTTGATCGCCTGAAAAATGAACCTCAGCTGGTTGTACTCAAGAACAACGTTCCCGCCGCCATTCTGCTCTCGCCGGATGAATTCAGCCGCTTGGCCGAGATTGAGGAGAATTATCGTCTGCTTCTGCTCTCACAGGAGCGGCTGACCAACAATAATCTGGAGAACGCCCGCAGCGAGGCGGATGTGATGAAAGACCTCGATATTTCGGAAGCCGATATTGATGCAGCAGAGGATGTGGAGATCGAATGAATTGGGAAATTCGATTTTTGCCCGAGGCGGAGGACGATCTCGCATCGTTGAATCAGTCGGTTCGTCCCGAAGTTTTGAAGGGCATCCGAAAGGTGGCGCAGAATCCGGGTTATCCGGATGGATACGGCAAACCGCTGGGCAATTTTGCAGGCAGCAAGCTGGCCGGGCTTTATAAGATCAAATTCAAGAAAGCCGGGCTACGGGTGGTATATGCACTGCAAAGGGTGGAGGAAAGGATGGTTGTCGTCATCATTTCCGCTCGCGCCGACGATTTTGTGTATTACGAAGCGGAAAAACGGAGAAAGAAGCACGATCTGTGAGGATAGATCATTTCAGATCAGGCCAAACCTCGTCGATAAAAGCTCGGCGGGGTTCTTTCTTTTTGCTTTCCCGCTTTGCGCTCCACGCGCGGATGCGCAGAAAGCCCAGCATGTCCATTCGGTCAATCTCGTCGAATTTCCAGCCGGATTCCATGAGGGCGTTGTAGGTGGAGTAAATGTAATCCGGCAGCGTCAGGATTCCGGCGTCTGCGCCGGTTCCGTCGCCGCCGTCGTAGGGAAATCGGACAGCACGTCCGTGGTCTGGGCCTGCACGGCCATCAGCGCCAGCGCAATGTCGTGCATCAGCCGGTCAACCGGGTAATTGTCCAGCACGTCGTCCGGCGTAAACTGATTCTGAAAGAGAATGCAGAACCAGCGGATCATGGTGTCCATGGCCTCGGAAATGGTGAATTTCGCGTTCTCCGGAATGGTCTGGCCTTTTGCAGCCAGTTCCGACAGGCGCACCACCTTTGCATACATCTGGGCGGCGGGCTCCAGCTCGCGCAGGGCGCGGCCCGAAACAAAATCAATGGAATACTTCTTGTCCCGCAGACTGCAGGTAATCATAACGGCCTCCTTTATCGGCAGAAGAAGCAGCCCGCCGAAAAATCGACGGGCCGTGCGTTACTTGCTGGCGGTGAACACCGGCGTGTAGACCGTGTTCAGGAAAGCGGCGGCCTTTTCGGCGGTGAAGCCGTTTTCTCCCTCGTCGGCCACCGCCTGATAGCGACCGTCGGACGTACGCTTGATGGCCGTCCACTCCACCTCGCCGGTCTGGCGGGTAATGCTGGTGCCCTCCTTGGTGGCGTAGGTCTCCGTGACGGGCTTGGCGCGCACCTTGAACAGCCACACATAGCGATAGGTGCCGTTGGCCTTTTCGGACATAAAGCCCACGGCGAAATAGCCGGGCTTGTCGTTGGCCGTGCGGATCAGCACGCCGTTGTCGTCGATCTTGTTGGAGAAGATCATCTCCTGCACAATCAGCGGCAGATCGGCCAGCTTGGTCTTGAAGGTCAGCTCCGGATCGGGATACAGCACGTCGCCTTCCACGTCGTCGAAATACTGAATGTCCGGATCGTTGTTCTCCGGCGTAATGGTAGCCTCGATGGCACCGGCCACTCTCTGCAGATCGCCGTAGGTGGTGGCGGTTTCGGTGTCCGCCGTCACCGGCGCGATCACCATGTTTTTCAGGCCCACGGTAGACGAAACCGCGGGCGCTGCGGCAGGGGTATTCGGCATAGGTTTTCCTCCTTCATATTACAAAAGCCCTCGATGGTCGAGGGCCTCTTTGAGTTGTTCCTTCACTTTTTCATAGGCTTCGTCGGCCTTCGCGTCAAACGCCGGGCGGACGAAGGGGTGCGGCGGAGCCGGGTGTGGGCCGCCATGGCCGAATTCGACCGGATTTCCATACGCCGCGCCGCCGTCCTTTCGATGAATACCCACCGTGGCGCGATAGCCGCCGGAGCGTTTTTTCACCACGCGCCCGATCTTGATCGACCGCAGCAGCGTGCCCGTGCGGCGCTTGGGATCGGTGGAGGCGTTGTGCAGCATCTGCTCCAGCACCGGCTGGGCCGCGTTCTGCAAAATCCAGCTGCAGGCGCGGGAGCCGTTTTCGCCGGAGGTGCGCAGCAGATCGGCCATGCGGGCAATGTCCTCCCGCAGCTCCACGCCGCCCGATACTTCCATGCTCATCCGTCATCCTCCCAGCAGACCCATGTCCAGGCGACCAGCGTCTGGCGGGTATCGTCGTTATAGGAAACGGCCTCGTCGGAAAAGGCGAAGCCGGCTTTTCGCATGGCGGCCCGCACGAGGCGAATGGCCTCGGTGGGATCGACCGTGCTCCAAAGGTTCAGATAAACGTAAACGCGGTAACGGCGGTTTGCATCGTCCCAATGCTCGTCCTCATAGGTCTGGGTGGTATAGACCAGATATTGAGGCGGTGGAGTTACACCCTCCGCAGTGGCCTTCCACGCTCCCGCAAAAACGGGAATGCCCAGAGAAGAAAGCGCATCTTGCACTCGCTTCATCAATGCACCCCCTTCACGGCCTTGGTGGTCAGGCGCAGATAGCGGCGTTTGAAATCGTACTCGCCGATTTCCGTGACAACCTGCTTCTGTCCGTTCCACAGCACCCACATGCCGGGCTGCACGTCGTTGCGCCAACGGATGGTGAACCAGATACCGCGCTCGGTGTTTTCTGCGTTGCCTGAGGTGAAATAGCGGGAGTCGCAGTCCTCCGCCTTGGCCCATACTTTGCAGATCACCTGCTCCGTCTCCACGGGGAATCCGTTTTCGTTGATCTCATGAACGGTGCGGCCAATTTCCACCAGCTGGCGCAGTTCGCCGGAATGCGGGATTTTCATCGAGTTCACCTCTTTCGAGCATTAAAACATATCTTCAATTTTGCGATAGGGATACAGCAGCGCGTGGAAGGCGTTCATCATGGTCAGATAGGCCGAGCGGTCGGAGGCGTCCCGGTATTCATAGAAATGGGAAGCCATGAGCAGCACGGCCAGCCGGACGGGTTCCGGCGCGTCCGCGTCAAAATCCATCCGGCAGAAATCATTGGCCGCAGCTTGTGCTTGATGGAGTAACCGCTCTAGCAGCGCGTCCTCCGCATCCTGCTGAATGCGCAGATGAGCCTTCAGTTCCTCTACGGAGACGATCATTGCTGCCCATCCGCTTCCATCAGCCCGACAGCCTTCAGCGCAGAAAGCAGCGCGTTGAAGTCATCTTTCAACGCCGCAATCGTAGTGGCGTCGCTGGCGGGACGATTGGCGGCGGGCGTAATGCCCGCGCCGCCAAACAGATTGTTGCCGCCCTCCACGGTGGCCGTGGGCAGGAAGGTCAGCTTTCCACCGATCACCAGCTCATTGCCTCCGTGTGCGAAATAGTTGTGAGTGGTGCGGGTTTCGTCCCGCACAGGGTCAGCCTTCATCATCGGTCATTCCTCCTTAGGCCGCCTTCTGCGCCAGTACCTTCACAGCCTCGGGCAGGATCAGCTTGCCGTCCACGCGCTCGGAGGACAGAAAGCCCACCTGACCCGTGGCGGCGAACAGCTCATTGAGCCGCTTGAAGCTGCGGCCCTGACGATCCGCCACCCAGTAATAGCCCAGATCGCCGAACAGAATGCTCTTGGCACCGGCGGTGATGGCGGGCATGAAGGTGGAGGTGTACACAGGACGGTTCAGCAGCGTGTCCGGCTGGCCCGCGCGCACGCTGGGCTGCCAGAGATAATCGCCGTTGCCGTTCTTGAGTTTGCGCAGGGCCTTCACAGTGGAATCGTTCATGATGAACACGGAATTCCGGCGATAGGGCGCGCGCAGGGAATAGAACAGATCCATGACCTCGTCCATGGTGATGGCCGTGGCGCTGGCCGCGGTCACACCGGTCTGTGCGCCGCCGGTGGCGGCCAGAATGCCCAGTGGCTTGCCCGTGCCGTTGCCGGTGAAGAACGCTTCTTCCTCGGCAGCACCGATGCGCCGCGCGAATTCGCGGGCGATGTACGCGGGCACGTCGAAGGCAGAGTCGTTGAGCAGCTCCTCGGATACCTTAATCATGGTGGCCAGCTTGTAGGAGCCGATGGACACCTGCCCGAAGGCGTCGTCGCTTTCGGGATAGGAGCCTTCCTCGTCGATCCACGCGGCGGTGCCGTGGGAGGCGACTACGGGAATCTTTCGCTCGCCGGACGTGGTCGTAATGACGTGGGCCAGCTGGCGGAAGATGTTTTGCTCCTGCAGCGCGTCGATCAGGGTGCGCTGATACTCATCCGGCACCAGATAGCCACCCTCGCTGTCGGTGCCGGTTTCCAGCGCGTTGAAAACCTCGTGGGGTACGGACTTGCTGCGGATGGCCTGCCAGAAGGCGGCAGCGTATTCCGCGGAAGCTCGGCCCGCCTTGGCCTTCTCCTTTTCGCCGGGCTTTTCAGTGATGGGCTGATTCGCGGGCGCATTCAGCGCCGCGTCGATGGCGGCCTGACGTTCCAGACGCTCGACCTCCTTGCCCAGGGCGAGTACGTCCGCCTCCATCTTGTCATAGGTCGCGGAGTCCTCGGCGGAAACCAGACCGTCCGGGCCGGTCTTGGCGTCCAGAAACTTCTTGGCGGCGTCCCACGCCTTGGCGCGCTTTTCGCGCAGCTCCAGAATTCGATTCATAGATTTTTCCTCCTTAATGCGGCAAACGCGACAGCCTCTTTTGAAGGTCTGCCGCGCTCACTCGGTTGTCGGGTTTGGGAATACGGGTTTTCAGCTTGTCCAGCAGGGAATTGGTGACGGCCCGGCGAGAGAAAGTAAAGCTGTCCTCCGGCGTGGGCTCCGCCTCCGGCTGATACAGGATTTCGTCGCAGAAGCCCAGCTCCAGCGCCTTTTTCGCGTTCATCCACGTTTCGCCGTCCATGAGATGGGACAGCTTGGCGCGGGAAAGGCCGGTCTTGATCTCGTAGGCGTTGATGATGCTCTCCTTCACCTCGTCCAGCAGCTGGATGGCCCGGCGCATTTCGTCGCTGTCGCCCATGGCCACGGTCAGCGGATTGTGGATCATCATGACGGACACCGGCGACATCTGCACCTTCGTTCCGGCCATGGCGATCACCGAGGCCGCGCTGGCGGCAATGCCATCGATGCGCACAATAACATCCGACGGATAGTCCATGAGCATATTGTAGATTTGCGCCGCGGCCACACAGTCGCCGCCCGGCGAATTGATCCAGACGGTAATGGGGCCGCTGCCGGAAGCCAGCTCCGCCTTGAAGGCTGCGGGCGTGACCTCATCGTCGAACCAGCTTTCCTCGGCAATGGCTCCCTCCAGCCGCAGGATTCGTGTATCCGGATTGGTTTCATCTCTGATCCAGTTCCAGAATTTCTTCATTTATATAGGCTCCTTTCGGTTATCTTTTTTACCGGCGAACAAACCTGCGTCCGCCAGCTTGGTCATGTTGCCGTTGATGAGATACAGATCGCCGCCCGCCTCGGCGGGGATGCGGTCGAGGTTCTCCAATTCCCGGATGTCGTTGGCGCTCATCCAGCCGTTCTGCCTGCCCACGGCATAGCCGTTCATGCGGGACTGATAGTCGCCGCGCAGCAGGCCCTCCACATTGAACCGGGCAAAATACCGCGGCTTTTCCGAGGGCAGCAGCAGCGAGCGGTGAATGGTCTGCTCCCAGCGGGTAATCCACGGGGAGAGCGTATATTTCACAAATTCCAGCGACTGCTGCTCAATGTTGGAGAAGGACGACTTGTCTAGATCGCCCACCATGTGGGGCGGCACGCGGAAAATGCGCGCGATTTCGTCGATCTGGAATTTGCGGGTTTCGAGGAATTGCGCCTGCTCCGGCGAAATGGAGATGGGCTTATAGCTCATTCCCTCTTCGAGGACGGCGATGCGATGGGCGTTTTTGCTGCCCTGATAGATGGCGTTCCAGGAATCGCGCACGCGCTTGGGGTCTTTTACCACGCCCGGGTGCTCCAGCACGCCGCCCGGCTGCGCGCCGTTCTGATAAAAGGCCGCGCCGTATTCGTCGCAGGCGAGACCCATGCCGATGGCCTGCTTCGCCATGGCGATGGGCGAATAGCCCACCAGTCCGTCAAAGCCCAGGCCGGGAATATGAAAAACGTCCTCCGGCGAAAGGATCACCGAGGACTTTCTGCCCAGACTCTTCACGTCCGAATCCGAGCGGGTGTATTCGTAATAGATGTGTCCGCGGGAATCCCGATCCACAGTCATGCGATCGGGCATCAGCGGATAGAGCGCAATGACCTCGCCGCGCTGATTGCGCACGATCTGCGCGTAGCCGTTGCCCCACAGCAGCAGATGCGTCATGAGGGTTTCCCGGAAGGAAAAGGCGGTCATTTCCGGGTTCGGTTCGTCGTGGAGCAGGTTATACAGCGGATGCCGCAGCGCCTTCTCCTTGCCGCCTGCGGCGTTGTACTGATAGAAATGCAGCGGCAGCGCGGCAATGGCCTCGGACAGGATTCGCACGCAGGCGTACACCGCCGACATCTGCATGGCGCTGCGCTCGTTGACGTTTTTGCCCGCCACGGTATTGCTGAACAGAAAGGAATAGCCGCTGCCGTTCAGAGCATTGCAGGGCTTGTCCCGCGCTTTGAACAGCTTTCCGAATACGTTCATATAAACAACAGCCCTCTTTCGTCATAGACTGATGCGCCGTCACCCTCATGCCGGATCGCACGATCCAGCGCCATGATGGTCGCGATGGCTCCGTCTATTTTTTCTGTGCTTTTTTCTTTGTCGGCCTTGATATTCCCGGCAGGATCGGAGCGGATCGTCACGTTGTCCACCATCCAGCGCAGTACCGGGTGGCCGCCGTGGGCCAGCTTTCCCTCCAAGGTGAGCTTCATCAGCTCCTTGGTAGGCGGCGACATATCCTTGTAGCCCTGGCCGAAGGGTACCACTGTAAAGCCCAGCCCCTCCAGATTCTGCGTCATCTGCACCGCGCCCCAGCGGTCGAAGGCGATTTCGCGGATGTTGTACTTCGTGCCCAGCTCTTCGATGAATTCCTCGATGTAGCCATAGTGAATGACATTGCCCTCCGTGGTGTATACCAACCCCTGCTGCGCCCATGTATCATAGGGCACATGATCCCGGCGCACGCGCAGGTCAATAGAATCCTCCGGCAGCCAGAAGAACGGCAGAATTACGTATTTATCTTCATCATCTTCCGGAGGAAACACCAGCACGAAAGCCGTAATGTCCGTGGTGCTGGAAAGGTCGAGCCCGCCATAGCACACCCGCCCGCGCAGCCGCTCCGGATCGACGGGATAGGCGCAGGCGTCCCATTTGTCCATGGGCATCCAGCGTGTAGTGGCGCTCGTCCACTGGCACAGATGGAATTGCCGAAACTGCATTTCCTCGGCAGGGTTCTGCTTCGCGCTTTCACAGGCCGTCTTGTAATATTCGATGTCCACAGTCTTACCCAGCGACGGGTTTACGGCCTTCCAGACCTTGGGGTCAGTCCAGTCCGCGTCCGTGGGTGTGGAATACACCACCGGGTAGAAGGTGGAATCGTGCTTGCGGCCCTCCAGAATATCCAGCGCCTTGGAATGCACCTCATAGCAGATGCTGTTTTTATCAGAACCGGCGGTCGTAATGACGAAATTCAGCGGCTGCTTTCGGGCCGCGCCGGAGCCCTTCGTCATCACGTCGAACAGCTTTCGGTTGGGCTGGCCCAGCAGCTCGTCGAAGATACAGGCGTGGACGTTGTAGCCGTACTTGGACGCGACCTCCGAGGACAGCACCTGATAAATGCCGCGGGTAGGCAGATAGACAAGGCGTTTCTGGCTCTCCACGATCTTGATGCGCTTGAGCAGCGCCGGGCACTGGAGCACCATGTCCTTGGCCACATCGAATACGATGCTGGCCTGCTGGCGGTCGTTGGCGCAGCCGTAAATCTCCGCGCCTTCCTCGCCGTCACCCGCCAGCATATACAGCGCCACTGCGGCGGCCAGCTCGCTCTTGCCAGCCTTTTTGCAGATTTCCACGAAGGCAGTGTTGAATTGCCGGTAGCCGTTGGCCTTGATGGTGCCGAACAGATCGCGGATGATTTTCTCCTGCCAGTCGAACAGCAGAAACGGCTGTCCGGCCCACACGCCCTTGGTATGCTTCAGGGATTGAATAAAATTGACCGCATGGTCGGCGCGCTCCTTGTCGTAGTGCGAGGTGGGCAGCATGAATGCCGTGGGCTGATACTTTTTAGTGCGTGCCACGTCTGCCGCCTCCCTTCGGGAAATTCAGCCGGGCGTATTCGCCGAACAGCAGCCGGGCCACGCAATCCCGCGTCCGAGCCGCCAGTAAGGCATCCGGAAACAGCCCCAGATGATGCTTGCGCCCATGATGATGAATGTACGCCTCGAAGCATCCGCGCCCGCGGGCATAGCTCACGCCGATATAGCCACTGGTGTTGGTGCGGCGGCGCTTCTGGTTGAAGGCGTTCTGCTGATGCGTGCACAGCCGCAGGTTTCGGCGGCGGTTGTCCAGCTTGTCGCCGTTGATGTGGTCGATCTCATATTCCTGCGCGTCCGAAAACAGCAGCCGGTGCAGCACGACCGTTCTGCCGCCGATATGCGTGGCCGGATAGCCGCGCTTGCCCAGGTGCCATGTGTGAGCGCGGATCAGCGACAGGTCGATTTCATCAAACAAAAAGTTGCCGCCGCTGGCGAAGGAGGCGACATAATAACCGTATTTTGTCTTATGAATGGGGTTTGCCAATGCGGCCTCCTTCCTGTGGACACGAAAAAAGCCCCTTGCGGGGCTGTGGCCGTCAATCTTTGGCTTCATATAATATGCTGCGGCCATAGGTGATACGGAGGATTTCCTCCGGTTTGTATTCGGCGTTCCGGCCAAAGCATTCGAAAAATCTGCGCCGATCGGCTGCAATCATATGCCAGTGCGAATAGCCGCCCGTGCAATCCCGGCGCAGGTCGCCGGTCTCCGTCTTGAAGGTCAGCTCCTTCCCATCCTTCCGCACGGTCACATTCACGGTTTTCGCACCGCTGCTGTTCATGACGGCCATGATCTGCCGGACGATGTGAACGGGATTTTGCGGATTCTCCGCAATCGCAGCCTGTTCCGCGTCCCGCGCGTCCTGCTCCAGAAATTGCAGGTACATTGCTTCCTGATTTTCCGACCAGTAGCGCTCCGCCTCCTGCTCCGCGTAGGCCAGCGGATCGGCGATATAGGAAAGGAACGAATCCTCCGTCCATCCCTCCGGAACATACCGGCAGTGAAATCCGTCGCTGTCCAGTTCGCCGGTTTCCAGATACCGCTGCCGCACGTCGCGGGCGGCGTAATACTTGCGATATGCGTCCAGCGCGCAGAGGAATTTTTCGTCGGTCAGCTCATGCACCGTCAGGTTTCCGCGGTCATTGTCCACGCGCTGCTCGATCATGGCGCGCACGTCCTGCTGCAGCTGCCTGCGCAGGGCTTCGTAGGAGCGGGCCGGGAGCGTTTTATCCGCGTCGTCCATATGCGTCAGCGCGTAATCCGCGTCGTAGATCAGGCCGTCCGCCGCGCAATAGAGGCCCGCATACTGAAAGCTGTCCTTGCGGCACAGGCCGTCGCTGCCGTACTGCCGCTGGCAGTACAGATAATCGAAGCCGGGCTGCTTCTCCGCCCGGAGGAAAAGGTAGGTTTCGCGGGGAAGAACCAGCCGGAGCAGGCCCTTGTCGCCGGAGTGAAGCCAGTTGGCGAAAAGCTCGTTCATCTGCGTTTCCTCCTTACAGGACGTAGCCCGCGCAGCGGACGATCTCGCGGATGGCGTTCATGGCGCGCCTGGGGCTGGAATAGTCGCGCTGGCCCAGCGGGCAGCCGTTTTCGTACAAGCAGATGAGCGGCGTGCCGAAGCTTATCCGGGCGGTAACGCGGTAGGTGCTGGTGTGCTCGCCGTACCAGACCACCTGACAGGTGCGCGTCCATTCGCGGGCAAAGATCACGTTGCCGTCATAGTCGGCGGTGCCGGTGGATTCAAAGCCGTTGTCGGCCATGAGGCGGAAGAATTCGTCGCGGGTCTGCTGGATGCTTTTCATGGGGAGTGCCTCCTTCGTTTGATGTGAGTGAGTGTTACCAGAGACACCCCTGAAAAGCAAGCTCAATCGCCGTTTTTACAGAAGAAAAGCAGGCCGTTTCCGGCCCGCCCAAGTCAGAGTTTTCTAATTACATCCACGCCGTACACCATGCCCAGCGTCGAGCCGCAGTCCCAGTTCACATGCACCGTACCAGTGTCGTCCACATGGAATACCGTGCCCTCGTCGCCGGGCTTCAGCCGGGAATAGGGATCTGGCCCCATGGAAACCAGCGCCACCCGGCAGCCTGCGGGATACTCCGCGCGTATGCGTTCAACAGCAGACGGAGAAGGAAATTCGTTCATAGCGCGCCTCCATCAATACTCGTCGGGGAACAGCAGCGTGGTGGCGCTTCTGTCGTATTCGGTGATGATCCATATCTTCCAGTCCGGATGCTCCGGATGAACATACGCCGCCAGAATGCGGTCGTCGTCAGTGCGCACGGCCTCGTCGTTCTGCCGCTTGTCGCTCTCCGTCAGATCGCCCCAGTCGCAGCGGCGATAGCGTGCGAATGCCTGCCGCGCAAACCGCTCGAATTCCGGGCAATCGTTCATCTTGTCGGCCACGCCGCGCGTCGCCATGAGTTTTCCTATCGTAAAGGTCTTATTCGCCATCCGAATCGTCTCCTTCCTCCAGCGTGGGAACCGTGCCCAGCATCAGCCCGCGGAAATCTCGAACACCCTGCAGGTAGCAGGCCCGATTCTGATCGAAGGCATAGGCGCGCATCAGGCTCAGCACATCGTCCAACTGCTCCTGCAGAGCTTCGTTTCCTTCCAGCATGGCCCAGAATTTCTCCAGCGCCTCGTCGGCTTCGGCCTTACGTTCCTTGTAAGGCGTTTTCTTGGGCATCTCCAGCAGAATCTCGTTCAGGCGTTCGGCCAGCGCGCCGTCCATCTCCATGAAGGTATACCTGTTCACAGCTCAACGCCTCCTTTGCAATACGGGCAGGCGGCGTTATCCTCCGCGTCATATACACGGTGGCATTCCTCGCAGCGCACCCATTCGCCGAAGATAAATTGCTCGTCCACCCACGTTGTCGGGCTCTGCCAGTTCAGGCAGTCGAAGCAGCATTGCGCCAGTTTTTCCTGCCCGTCGCACAGGGCCAGCAGGTCGTTGCGGGTATAGGCCGTGTCGGAAAGCTCCGGCACATAGCAGACCTGATCCGGATGAGAAAGGAAGGCGACTTCGTCCTTGAAAATGTAGCCCTGGCCGTAGAATTCCCGCTGAATGACCGCGGGCCGTCCGCCCTGCGGCGCGGTATACCTGCCGATCTGCAGCATATGCCTGCCTCCTTACTGTACCCGGAACAGGAAGGCCGGGCGCTTCTCGTATGTGTCGCTGCCAAAGGCCTTGTGTGGGCCGTTGATCTCAACCATGTCCGCCAGCGTGCAGCCGTTCTGAAGAAAAGCCCAGGCGCTTTCCGTCGTGCTCGACCAGCCTGAGGAAAAGGTGAAGGCTTCGACGCCGTATTCGCGGAAGCTGGCAATAAGCGCTGCCGCATCCTGATACTCGTGCAGTTCGGAAATGTCGATGTGCTCGTTGCCCACCTTCATGGCCGCGGCGTACAGGCTATAGAGCAGCTCGAAGGGCTTGCCCTGCGCCTGAATGTCAGCTTCCAGCGCAAAATGGTCGGTGCGGGCCTGCTCCATAGCCACCGAGTCTTTTTTCAGTTCAGCGTTGTCATAGCGGGCTTCGATCTCCTGATCCCTGGCATAGGTTTCTGCGAAAAGTCTGTTCATGATGATTGCCTCCTTTTTGTGTGCCTTCCGGCTGAGTGAGTGTTACCAGAGACACGCTGAAAAAGAAAGCTCTTTTCCTCGAAAAGCAGGCGGAAATTTTGAAGTTATGTTTCGATTTTCTCGGCCTTTTCGCCGGTGAATTGTTCCCAGCGGCGCACGATCAGGTCGCAGTGCAGCGGGTCGCTTTCCATGGCCCGGCAGCGCCGCCCGGACTGTTCGCAGGCGATTAACGTAGTGCCAAGGGATGCAAACGGGTCGAGGATCAGGCCGTGCAGATCACTGTGCATCTTGAGGCAGCGCCAGGGCAGCTCCACCGGAATCTGCGGTTCGGCGCTTTTGTCGCTGCGCATGGCGGCGATTTCCCACACGCCCGCATAGCCCCATTTGCGCCGTTCCTCGCGAGTCAGTCGCTTCACGAATTGGAACGCATGGGCGGCATAGGCCGATACCCAGGCATATTCCTGATCGTTATACGTCTCGGGCGCGTCGCTGGCGTAGGCCGTTACATAGTCGAATTCCGGCGCGGGCTTGTTGGAGGTACTTTGCAGCGCCGTAGCGGGCACACTGCCGGTCATTTTCCAGACGCGAATCCAGAGCGGGCGGAAATTCTCATCCGCAAACAGCCGGTTGGAATGGAAGGACAGCGGTTCAATGAACGGGCTTCCGGTTTTCATCAGGTCGGCGGTCTGCCAGCAGATGATTCCGGCATAGTGCGCCAGCAGCCGAATGACCTCCGATATGCGCTTCAGCCACGGCTCCAAACCGTCCTTCGCGTATTCCTTCGGGTCGGCGGGCGGCGAGGTCACGGCACATTGCGCCTGTTCGCTTCCCAGCAGCTTTTCATAGGCAGCGGGATCGGCAGCATCGCCGCAGAACAGCAGATGCTCGCCCAGCCGCCAGCAATCGCCGGGCTGAGTCACCGGGCCGCCAGCGTCCGCGATTTTCTTCTTTTCGCCTTCCGCATCGAAATCGTCCTCGGCGGCCTCATGCGAATAGAATTTGTTCAGCAGCGCATCCACTTCCTCCGCGTCAAAGCCGGTGAGCGATACATCGAAGGCTTCCGCATCAAATTCCGCCATGAGGGAGGCCAGCTTGTTTTCGTCCCAATCGCCCTGGATTTTGTTGAGGGCGATATTCAGAGCTTTCTCTCGCTGGAGGTCAATATCGACCACCACACAGTCGATTTCCCGCTGGCCCAGATCAACCAGCACCTTCAGCCGCTGATGACCGCCCACCACGTTTCCGGTCTGCCGGTTCCAGATCACCGGCTCCACATAGCCAAACTCCGCGATGGAGCGCTTAAGCTTCTCATACTCTCTGTCGCCGGGCTGCAGGTCTTTGCGGGGATTGTACGCCGCCGCGTTCAACCGGCTGGCGGGGATTTTCTGAATGTCCATGTGTTACTCCCTCTGATAATTCTCATACGGAATGCCGATATACTCCAGCACCGGGCGCATTCCCAGCCCGCCTGTCTCCCAATCCTTCATGCAGTAACGCCAGAGCTTGGGATGCGTCTTTTGCAGACGCTGAAAGCGGGTGGGCTCGGCGTCCAGATGCGCGCCGAACATACAGAATACGCAGCCGGTGCGCTCATAGCCCATGTCGTAGATTTTGCAATAGGGAACCTGATATTTCCGCAGGTATTCCCACACGTCCTTTTCCAGCCAGAAGGACATGGGCATGGAAACGGGCCGCTTGGCCTCGAAGGCGTTGCAGCCGGTTTTCAGCCAGTTCTTCTCCCTCAGCTTGCTTTCGGAAGCCATGGTGCCGATAATGGGGACGCGGCCCGTCTCGTGGGCGTACTTCTTCAGCGGCTTCTTTTTCATTTCGTTGCAGCATTCCGCGCTGATCCTGAACGGCGCGTTGAACAGCCGCCGCCATTCGGCGGAGGTGCAGAAGCGCGAACGCGAACCGTCCGGGCGTATGCCATACAGTTTTTCGCGGATGACCTGCGGATCGCCACGTCGGGCGCGCTCGATCCACTGCGCCTGCTCCTTGCTGATGACGGGATAGCCGTGCTTCTCGATGACCTTCTTAAAGGTCATCGCAGGCCGAAGCCACGTCACGTTAGGCACGGTTTTCACGAATTCCCGTATCTCCGGAAATTCCAGCCCGGTATCCGAAAACACGGCGGGCACGCCCGGATAATACTGGCGCACGAGGTGTAAAAGTACCGTACTGTCCTTTCCTCCCGAAAAGGAAACGTAGACGTTCCCATCCCAGTATTCGTACCATTCCCGGATGCGCCGGAGCGTCATGGCGATCTTGGCCTCCAGCGGCAGGCTCTGTTTTTGCTTTAATTCCCAGAGTTCCATAATGACCTCATTTCTTGCCGGCCATCACTGCTGACGCAGCGCTGGCTACACTCGGCGATTGCCAGCAATCGCTTTCGTTAGTCGTGCAAGCACGACCTTAAATATGGAGCGCGGAGGATGGTGCTGCCCCTCCGATTCCCGCCGGGTATGGCGGGCGGTTTACTGTTAGCCTATCCGCGCATGAAAAAGCCGGATCACTCCGACTTATGACGCTGGGCGAGAGGGATTTTCTCGCCTTTATACATTCCCGCGCCGATCTCATCAATTTTGGAGAATGGGATTTCCGGCACGGTCAGCCGTTTGCGGCATTCCGGGTCGATGAAATAGATATACCGCAGCTGCCAGCCCTCCAGCAGACGGGAGCCGCTGGCCTGCAGGAATTCCTTCCAGGCAAACCGCCCGTTGGTATAGTCGAAATAGCAGCGCCCGCCCAGCTCCTTTCGAGGCGTGGTGGGATTGGCCGACAGCGCCATTTTGTGCAGCCGCGTGCCGTCCGGCAGGATGCACAGCGCCTCGTTGGGTTTGATACCGGTCAGCACGAAATTCGCCGCCCGGTAAATGGTGCCGTCGCCGCAGGAGCAGGCGTCCGCAAAGGAGATCAGCCATTTGACCTGCGGCGCGTATTTCTTCAGCAGGCGGATGCTCATGGCAATGGCCCGGCTTTCGGAATTGCGAGGGAGCACGCTGTCAAAGGCCATGCGGTTCAGCTCCATGAATTCATTCCAGCCTGTGCCTTCCACAAGGCCGATCATCTGCTGCTTATTCATGCTGGGGCCGTAGCTCATTACGCCGTGCAGCTGCCCGCCCAGAAACACGCCGAAGTGCAGCTTGGAATTGCCCACCACGCTGCCGGAATAGTGGTGTGCCTTCACAAAGGGATTGGCGATGGCGGCCGGGATCACCTTGAGCACAATGTCCTTAGCCCGGCCCATCCGCATCCTCCTTCGGCGTAAGGATGGCATGGCGCGCCGCCTGCGTCACCTTTTCGCCCTTGTACATCCCAGCGCCCAGCTCGTCAATTTTGGAGAACGGAATTTCCGGCACAGTCAGCCGTTTGCGGCATTTCGGGTCGATAAAGTACATATACCGCAGCTGGAAGCCGGGAATGGGCTTCGCGCCCACATAATCCAGATACTTCTTGAAATTGTAGGTGCCGCCAGTCACATCGAAGAAGGTCAGGCCGCCCAGCTCCCTTCGCGGCGTGGTGGGATTGCTGGCCAGCGTCATTTTGTGGACGCGCGTGCCGTCCGGCAGCTCGGCAAGGTTCAGATTTTCCTTGATGCCAGTCAGGACGAAATTGCTGGCCCGGTAGATCGTGCCGTCGCCGCAGGAGCAGGCGTCCGCGAAGGAGATAATCCATTTCACCTGCGGAGCATACTTTTTCAGCAGCTTGATGCTCATGGAGATGGCCCGGCTCTCTGAATTGCGCGGCAGCACGCTGTCGAAGGCCATGCGGTTCAGCTCCAGAAACTCGTTCCAGCCCGTACCCTCCACCAGCCCGATGATCTTGCTTTTATCCAGCGACGGGCCGTAGCTCATCACGCCGTGCAGCTGACCATCCAGAAACACGCCGAAATGCAGCTTACTGTTGTTGACCACCTTACCGCTGTAATGGTGCGCTTTGATGAACGGATTGGCGATGCTGGAAGGAATCACCTTCATCGTAATTTCTTTAGCTCGGCCCATTCGCGCACCACCTCATACAGCCCGTTGCCATTGTGATTTTCATTGGTAAAGGTTTCCGTCACGGCCTTCTGGTCGTAGACATACTTGATCGCCGCCAGAATGAGCTTGGCCTGCTCGTCGTGGACGGTGATGGAAATCTGTTGGAAGGGCTTCTTTTCGCCGTCGTCCAGCGTGAAATTCTCGGAGAAATCCGCGTCGGAGATGGTTTCAAAGCCGAAATCCGTCATGGGCATCACAATATCCGCCAATTCCAGCGGCAGCAGATCCATGTCCCACTGGGCCGCCTCGCTGACCTTGTTGTCGGCCAGGCGAAACGCCCTGATCTGATCCTCGGTCAGCTCGTCCGCGATGACGCAGGGCACTTCCTTCATGCCCAGCGATTTCGCCGCCTTATAACGGGTGTGTCCGGCCACAATTTCATGATTGCGGTCGATGACCAGCGGCACCAGAAAGCCGAATTCCCGGATGCTGGCCGCCACATTCTTGACGGCCTCGTCATTCTTGCGCGGGTTCCGTGCATACGGATGAATGTCGCTTAAAGAGATGTTCTGAATGTTCAAGGTTATCCTCCCCGCCGTGCAGTCAGCAGGCGTTCCATCATATCGTCATGGGGCGTGGCCCCGTTGTATTCCACGGAGCAGTTTTCCCGCACGACCTGATAAATCTGATACCACAGGTTATTGGCCTGCTTCGAAAAACTCTGGCTCATGGCCACATAGGGCGACGGGATCGCGTTGCCTGTGGTCGGGTGCTTGGCCAGAAAGCCGTATTCCGTGATGCACTCTTCGCATTGAATCCAGCGGGAGATGGCCATGGCATACTGCTCCAGAATCTGCGCCGGAACGAGCCGGGCGCATTCCCTCTCCGCCAACCAGCGCCATGTTTCCTCGTATACCTGCACAGCCAGCAGGTCTTTCCCGTTTTTCTGTTTGGCGGCGAGATACGCCTTGGGCGGCGGCATCTGCTGGCCTTCCAGATCGGCGGCGTTGTCGGTGAAATCCAGCACGGTCAGCTTGCGCTTGCCGGGATTGCCGTCGGCAATGTTGTCTGCCAGCGCCTTTTTCTTGCGGCCAGCGCCGATACGCGCGCCGCCCTGTCCGTTTGCCATGACTTCACCTCCTTGGCCGGGCTTGATATACCCTTTTTGAAATCGCGAAATATTACGCGAAGGGGCGGCCCCGCTATGGGACGACCGTCATTTTGAGATTTGAGAGACCCCTATGATACCCCAATGCCCGCCCTCGCGGGCCGTGATGCGGGAATGGCAGGACTTGCACAGCGCCATGAGATTGTTCTCGTCATGGGTGCCGCCCGCCGACAGCGGAACGATATGGTGCACCTCCGCAGCCGCCGTCACCCGGCCCTCGCGCCTGCACATTTCGCACAGGGGATGCGAGGCAATGAACCTGCGCCGAATGGCTGGCCACGCGCCGTTGTACCTTTTCTTCATTTCCGGCGTTCGGCCGTGGCGATTGTACCGGGACGTGACCAGCTTCTGGTGCGCAGGGCAGTATTGCCTGTCCGTCAGCTCCGGGCAGCCGGGATAGCCGCAGGGATGCTTTGGTTTTCTTGGCATAGCCGCCTCCATAGCAAAAGCGCCCGCAGATTTCTCTGTGAGCGCTTCCGTGAACCTTTTTTCACTACTGCCATTATAGCACGGTCACGAGTCTACTTTTGTCTACGAACCCTGTTTTTCAGAAATTTTCTCAAGAAATTTTTTCTCGATCCAAATCTGATGCCCGGCCAGGAACATGGAGAAGCCGGTCTTATGAAATATCCGCTGGTATTCCACCGGCATGGCGAAGTGCTGATCGCGGGATGCGGCTGCCGCCTGATAATTGCGGTATTCCTCCCGAATATGCGTCCGGGACAGGTAGACGTAGTGCGTAACGCCGTCCAGCAGCCGGTAGGCCAGATAATACTTGTCCACCCACAGCTGGCCGTTTTCATTTTCCAGCGTGATGGGGATGGGCGTGGCCTGTGCGTACATCCGGCGCACGTGCTTCCTGTCTACCCGAGGCAATCCATACTCGGCGGCGACATATTCGGCCAACCGCTGAATGTGGGAGCAGCCCAGCATTTCGCTCCGGAAGCGAATTCCCGTTTGCGGTTTATTCATGCGAACCAGCGCTCCTTTCCTGCAGAATCGTCTCTACCATGTCCAGCGCCTTCTCATGGAGCTTGTGAACGTAGGCCCGGCACACGTTCATTTCCGCTGCGACGTCGATCCAGCATTTCATGGCCAGATAGCGCATTTCCAGCAGAAGGCGGCAATCCGCGTCCGGAACCCGCTCGATCACGCGCTCAATTTCCTTCTTCGTATCCACCAGCAGGTCGATCTGCGCGTCCAGTTCCTTTTCCGCCTCCATGATCTTCATGGCCGAGTCCTCCAGCGAGCCAACGTTCCGGGTATGGGCAACTCTTTCGCCGCCATAGGCCACCGTGCATTTCTGCGCCAGCGCGCGAAGCTCCGAAATGCGCATCAGCTTCGTATTGATCCGCTGGTCGATGCGGTAGGCCTGAGAAAGGTATTCCTTGGCCGTCATCGGCACATTATTCATAAGGCATAACCTCCAATTCTTTCAGTATGGCGGCCACCTCCGCCGCCGAGGTCACTTTGAAGGCCTGTCCTTTTGCGCTCCTGATTTTCTGTATCGTTATTTCCTGTAATTTTGTCAGCTTGCCGGTTTCGGTCTTGACCTCAAAGGCCACAAACCTCCCGTTAATGCAGGCAATGACGTCCGGAATGCCTGCCGTTCCATACATCCCGCCGTGCTCCTTCCAGCAGAAGCAGTTCGGCGTTTTCCTCAGCAGCCGCAGGATCGCGGCCACAATATCCCGTTCTGCCACAAGCGCCTCCCGTAACTATTTCGTGTCGTAACCGTTCTGTGCAGAGGTTCGCGTATATACGCGCGTGTGCGTGCGCGCATACGAGAGCAAAAATGTTTTCCGCGTAGCTCTAAATAAATAGTTAAAACGGTTACTGGTTACCAGAGGAACGCAAAGGCTCAATTTGTGCTTGTAGGAAACCGTCCACATCACAGCGGCGCTTCAGCATTCCATAATCCAGAATCGTACCCTTGCGGCGGTTATCGCCCAGCATGACCGTCCGGTCGCATACATAGAGGTCGCTTTTTCGCAGCTGCTTCATAAATTGCCCATACGGCAGACATTCGCCCAGAATCGCATGGTCGCGGCGATACTGCGTGTACCGGTCATAGATGCCCTTGAACCAAATCGCCACGTTGCCGTCCTCCAGCATCCGACACTCGTCGGCGGTCAGCCCCATGCGGTCGATCACCTCCAGCGTCGTTTCCACAATGCTCTTGTTGCTGTTGCCGCCGTCCAGCAGGTATTCCCGCGCCGCGTATTCCATGTATTTCGCGCAGCCGTCCAGTGAGATAGAGAATACCTGGCTCCACGCCAACCCCAGCCGGTTGCACGCGGCCTCCAGCAATCGCAGCCCAGCCATGCACCCGCTGAGGTTATTCACCACGCGGGAGGGCAGATTGCCGCTGAACATAGCGACGGACTCGTCGAACCATTCCTTCACCGCCGCCGTTTTCACCGTCAGCGCCGTATCCAGCAGGGCGCGACCCAGCTCCGCCAAATCATCCCGATTGCCGCTGAGCTTGGCGAAGGCCGCCCGTGCCGTCTGGTCTTTCAAGTCGCGCTTGCTGAAAAGCAGCTCCATGCCACGCTCGCGGATGGCGGACTCGTCCGGCGATTCCTCACCGGCCACCACCAGCGGAGCCAGCAGCGTATAGGACACCTGCGTCTGGTCGGCCCGACCGCGCACGCCCTCGTGCCCGTCGTAGCTGTCGCGGAAATGGTTGTACAGGGCGGCGAGCCGGGTCTTGTCAATCTTCGAGGGCTTGAATTCATCCAACGCCTGCGGAAACAGGTTGCTGGAGGATGCGTCCTTCATCAGCGTAAAGCCCGTGATCTGGGGCGCGGCCACAACCTTGCTCCGACCAAACAGGGGCAGAATCACCCGCTCCAGCGTGGTAGACTTGCCGCTGCCCGCCTCGCCGATCAGGAACAGGTGCGGATACTTGATGCCCATAGAGCGCAGCATTTCCTTGACGAAGCACCCGGTGCACCATGCCAGCACCGTCACCGTTTTTGCAGGTTCGTTGTAGCCAAGCAGCAGCGGGCCAAGTTCGGTCAGTTTTTCTGCCGAAATGGCTTTGTGGCGAGGCAGCTCCGTTTCAATGGACGCATATTTCTCCAGCTGCACCATGTCCGGTACCTCCTCGCCACCCGCGGCAAAGGCGCGCTCCTTGTCCACATAAGCCCAGCGGCCGCCGTGCTCATACAGCCCCAGCGCCTTCACGCCATGCTTCACCTGCCATGCCAGCCCGGCCAGATAGGCTTTCAACACCTCCAGATCGCCATCGCTGCCCATGTAGCAAAGGGAGATTGTCCGCTTGTTCAGCACCGCCTTGAATTTCTGCGCCGACGCGAAATCCGAGGTCATGAAGGAAAGCCGGAAGGTTTCGCCGTACATGGTCACGAGGTCGCAGGTCATCTGCGTTTCATCCTCCGCCACCAGCATTTCCAGCGGGCGCACCACGAAATTGGTCAGCGCGTAGACGTTCTCGCCGCGCTCCCGCATATAACGCCCATTGTTCTCGAAGATACCCAGATCGCCGCCCGGCGTGTAGACATTCTCCGTGCGGGCAATGGCCTGCGCCAGCGTTTCCTCGCCATAGGTCGCGCCGTCCGCATGGTGAACATTGTCCCATTTCTCCCGGAACAGCTTGGATTGCCGGAACAGCCTGTCCATCTGCTCCCTGTTCCTGCCCGTCCAGAAGGCCAGCGCGCAGCACAGGGCCAGATCGGCCTCGGACTGGCTGCCGAATTTCTCCTGCCAACGGCCTTCCCACAATGCGGTAAAATCCTCGCCGTTCTGGGCGGAGGCGGCCTTTTCCAGCACCTGCTCGTCCGTCAGAGAAACCGTGCGAATGGCACGTTTTGCCTTGCTTTTCGCCGTCTTTTTCTTGGCGACGTAGGTTTCGTGAATCCAGGGCAGCGCCTCCGAACCATCCGCAATGTCCTCGGGCGTACCGTCCAGCCGGTTCCCGGTCATGGTGAAATACCGCGCCGCGGCGTACATCTCCACGGCAGACTGACTGTTCTTATTGCCCTTTCCGGGCATGGAGCCGCGATAGAAAATGTGCAGCCCCGTGCCCGAGGGCGAGATTTCGGTGTAAGACGGATACTTTGCCAGAATACTTTTCGCCGTCTCATTAAATTCACCGTTCTCATCGCGGCAATGGTCGATGTCCACGCCTACAATGCCTCCTGCTTCGGTGAATACGAAGCCCACGCCGGTGAACAGGTACTTTTGCCGCGCCGCCTCGGCTTCTGCCAGTGTCGCCCACGTCTGCGGATTGGTGGAGGACGCCTTCCGGCCCGTTTTCGGGTCATAAGGCACCTTCCGCGGCTTTTCACTTTTCGGATCAGGCTCTAGCCGCCAGCAGATCCATTGCGGCAGCGCCGCCAGTTCTTTCGGAAAATTCATGCCATACCGCTCCTTCCCTTGGCCTTGTTCGCCTTCTGCCTGTCCCGCTGCACCGAGCGCGGCGGGCGGCTGGACTTGGGCCAATCGTTGTGTTTTGCGCGTATTGCCTGCGCCCACAATGCGGCGCGCTGCTCCCGGTAAACATTCGCCAGCGCTTCACCGGCGGTGGGATCGGGATAACCCTCTGCGTTTCTGTATGTCATCTATTCCATCTCCTTCATGTGCCCGAAATCCGGGCCGTAGGCCGCCTCGGCCACAATGGGTATGTCCATTTCCGGAAATGGCTGCGCATCCATGCACGCCTGAATGAAGGCAACGGCCTCGGGCAGCTTTTCCTCCGGGAGTTCGAACACCAATTCGTCGTGAATCTGTAAAAGGGGCTTCAGCCACGGGCGCTCCGGCAGGCCGACAATCAGCCGGGCCAGCGCCAGCTTCAGAATATCGGCGGCGGTTCCCTGAATGGGCGTATTCAGCGCACAGCGCTCGGCAAAGGATTTCCGGCCCCAATCCTGCGAACGGATACCCGGCAGATAGCGGCGTCGGCCCAGAAAGGTTTGGGTATACTGCCGCATCGCGGCGGCGCGCCGGGCCTGCTCCTGCCAGCGGGAAAGGTTCGGATAACCGGCCTTCAGGTTGGCGATGATGCCCTCGCAATCCGACAGCGACTTGTCCAGACCGGCCTTGAACCGCAGGGTTCTCTGGAGGCCGCGAGGGAAAAGCCCGTAGAACACGCCGAAGTTTACGTTTTTCGCAATCGTGCGGCGCTCTTTGTAATCCGGAGCATTCTTTTCCACGGCCTGCGCGTAGGGAATACCGAAAATGACGCTGGTGGTGGCCGCGTGAATGTCGCCGTCCGTGCGGTAGGTTTCCAGCATTTTCGGGTCGCGGCAGTAGAATGCGCCCACGCGCAGCTCAATCTGGGAAAAGTCGCAGGAAACGAGGACGTGTCCCTCGGGCGCGAGGATAAAGGCGCGGATGCCCACCGGGTCGTTAGTCTTGCGCGGGCAGTTCTGCATATTGGGATTCCGGGCGGCGAATCGGCCCGTCTCCGTCGCCAGCGGCAGAAGGTCTGGATGAATGCGCCCTGTGGCCGGATTGACAAAGCGCAGGTAGCCGTCGATGTAGGTGGTTTTCAGCTTCGACCAGCGCCGGTATTCCTGCACCAGTTCAAACAGCGGCACCAGCTCCGGGCGGTTTTCCGCGCACCATTCCGCCAGCATGGTAAGGGTTTGGTCGTCCGCAGCCTCAGCATTTTTCGCGGTCGTCTTGAGTACCGGCAAATTCAGCTCCTTGAACAGATAATCCTTGAACGCCTGCGTTCCGGCATTGGCTCCGACATCCACGTCGCCGATCATGCCGCGCATCTGCTCCCGCAGCTCCAGCAGTCGGGCCGCGCATTCGCCCTGCTTGCGGATCATGGCGGGCTCGTCCATGAGCAGGCCGTTGTATTTCATCAAGCCGCAGTAGACCGCCGTGGGACTTTCAACGTTTTCTACAATCCAGCGATGCCGCGGCAGAAAAGCGTCGAACCATTCATTGAAGCGTCGATACAGCCGCAGGGCGTAATCGCTGTCGGCGCAGGCATAGCGCACCGTTTCAGGATCATGGCTGTTCAGCTCGTCGAAGAATCTGCCGCCGGTCACATCCTCGAAGGTAGGCAGTTCGTCGCCCAGCAGCTCCGGCACCAGCTTTTTCAGGCCGCTGTCGGACAGGCCGCGGAATTCAAAGCTGTTCTTCAGCGTCATCTGCGCCGCGGCAATGGTGTCATAGCAGGGCTGCTGAATGATAATGCCCAGCGCATACAGAAACATGGACTCAAAGGCCAGATTGTGGGCCACCTTCGTAACCGTGGGATTCGTCCAGAGCGTATCGCGCAGAAACGAAATCACCTGATCGGAATCGGCATTGCCGCCGTCGAAATGCTCCAGCGGGATATAAAGAGCGCTGCCCTCGGCCACGGAGAGAGAAATTCCCACAATGCACGCCCGGTGCGCATCCAGCGCCGCCCGAGGATCGTCCCGATATTGCAGCAAGGGCGCGGTTTCAAAGTCGAAGGCCACTACGGCCGCGTTTTGAAGATAATCTTTAATGGCGGCCAGATCGTTTTCACATCTGTAATTCATAATAACCTCCATGGGAGGGCTGGGGCTGCCAGCCCTCCGTATCAATGGGTTAGAGCATCAAGCCAGCGGCTGCATGACCTCGCCGGTTTCAGGATCAATCACTTCGCCCGGCGCGTCATCATAGGCCACGCGGCTGGCGAAGGCCTTCACCTGCTCGGCCATGGCGGAAATGTAGCGCTGTTCCTCGTCCGTCAGCATCCGATCCACGGCGAATTTCGCCTGGGAGTAGGCGATACCGCCCGAATTCTGCACCTTCTGCAAAGAGAACCGCGTCACCACGCTGCTGGATTTCTTCCCCTTTGCCAGCAGGCGCTTGACGTACACGGCAAACTCCTTCATGGAGCCGGTGGGCAGCGTCAGCAGGATGGGGATCAGCTCGCCCTCCCGCAGAATGAAGATGCGGCGCTTGTTCTTGCAGGCTTTGCCGCCGTTTTCGCCGCTGCCGAACTGGTTCAGCGGGCACTGGGCGCATACGCCGCCCGGATTGCCTGCGCCGGTCACGCCGTCGTAGCTGCCGCAGTCCGGCGCGTTGTTGCCGCCTGTGAAGCGCTCGCGGTAATAGGCGAACAGCGGATGGTGATAGAGGATCACGCCGGTGAATTCCTTGACTGCGTCCGTTTCGCCTGGAAGCTCGCCGGGAAGCTCAAAGGTCGTGCCGCCCGCGGCGGGAATCGTCACGCGGTCAAAGGACACGTCCATGCCATTCATTTCCGAGGCCACGGCCTCCGCCAGATTGAAATCCTTGAGGGCGGTGTAGTTGGTCGCGGGGATCATTTCGTTATTACTCATCGCTTTGTTCCTTTCTTATCGGGCTTTTCTTACGCCCACAGTCGTTTTCTCGAATATGTTCACGAGGCCATCCAGCCAGCCGGGCAGCGCGTCCTCGTTTTCGGCGATCTGTTCCTTCACGAAGCTGGACAGGGAACCGGCGTTGATCGTCTCCGTGATCAGGTCGCCGTAGCCGTTAGCCCGCAGCGCGCCGAAAAGCTCATCCTTCTGGCCAGCCTTGGCGCTGGCGCGGGTCTTGGTGGACAGGAAGAACATCGTTCCCGCGCGGGTGAAGTTCTGCGTTTCCGTTTCGCCCATCAGGTTCGAGAGTTGCCAGTCCACGTTGTCGATGTCCATATTGACCTGTTTCAGCTCGGCCTCCAGCGCATCCTTGCGGTCGCGGAGGGCCTTCAGCTCGTCGGCCAATTCAAAAAGTCGGTTGTTTTCCATTTCATCCTCCAAAGGGGTTTCGACCCGCCCGGTAATCGTCCACCAGCGCCTTGGCCAGATTGGCCTTGTCCTGCAAAGCCTTCAATACCTTTTCATCCACGGTGCCCTTGGCCACGAGGTGAATATAGGTGCATGGATGCTTCTGGCCCACGCGGTGAATGCGGGCGCGGGTCTGCTCGTAGTTGCTCATGGAATAATCCAGCGAGTAAAAGATCATGGTTGAGGCCGCCGTCAGCGTAATGCCCAGGCCCGCCGTCGCGATCTGGCCCACGAACACCCGCACGTCCGGGTCATTCTGGAAGGCTTCGATCTGCGCTGGGCGGTCTGTAACGCCGCCGTGGATCATGGCATATCGCAGGCCTTTCTTTTGAAGCAGCTTCTCGATGGCGTGAATCTCCGGGAGAAACCGGGCGATGACCACCACCTTGTGGCCGTCATTTTCTGCGCTATCCAGCAAATCTGAAAGCGCATCCAGCTTGGCCGAGGATACCTGCACCGTGGCGGCGTCCTCGTCATTGCCCACAAAGCCGCCCGTCAGCTGGGACAGCCGCAAAAGCCTTGTCAGTACGTTGGTCACGGTCACGCTGCCGGAGGAAAGGTCGGCATAGCTGTCCTTCACCAGCTGCAGGTACACGCGCCGGGCCGCAGGCTCCAGTTCCACCCGCTGCACGATGTCGGTGCATTCCGGCAGATCGAGGCATTCGGCCTTCGTCGCCCGAAAGGCGATGCTGTGCAGCTTTTCGGTGAATTCCGCCTCCATGCTTTTCTTCATGACCGGCGTATAATTGCCATAACCCACCATGTCGAAATAGCGGTTGCGGAACAGGTAAAAGCTGCTGCCGAATATGGCAGGGTCGACGAATTTGTACTGGCTGAACACGTCGATGGGCTTGTTGGTGATGACCGTGCCGGTGAGCAGCAGGCGATAGGGCACCCTCGCGCCCAGCCGATGCAGCGCCTTGCTGGCGGCGATGTTGTGGGTCTTAATCTTGTGACCCTCGTCGCAGACGATGCAGTCCGGCCTCCACGCGGCCAGCTCCTTTTCCAAGCGCCATGCGCTTTCATAGTTCACCACCAATACCTGCAGCGCCGCGCCGGTCATATGCCGAATGGTGTCCGCCTTCCGCGCGCCGGTGCCTTCCAACACGGCGAGAGAGTAGTCGTAATCCGCAAATTTGCGGAATTCGTCCTCCCACACGCCGAGAATGGACAGCGGCGCGACCACCAGCAGACGGCGGATATGGCCGCTTAACCAGAGATGGCCTACAATGGCGATGGTCGTGAGAGTTTTTCCGGTGCCTAACCCATTTCCATCAAGAGGGCAGCGCCCTTCCCGTTGGAAACATTCATAAGATCATCTCCTTGTGAACGGAATGCAACTTGACATGCTCACGCTGTGAAGGAAGAACCATCAGGTTATCGGGATCGTTATTCTTGTAATCACCGTCAATATGGTGAACAACTTCTCCCTTTCGCAAAGGCCGTCCTAATTTTTCTTCGGCAACCAGCCTGTGCTCATGCTTTCCGAGACGCTTTGTGTATGTTTTTCCTTCACCTCGTCCGCGCATAAGATTTCCTCTTTTGATTCTGGACTCCATAATGCCACCAGGCTTATTCATGGCATTTATGCATTGATTGTACTTTCGCATTCGTTGCCCATTCCAAAGGTAAAAATGCTCCCGTGAACAGAAATTATGGCTATAGAGTTCACAGGTCAGCTTTTCAAAACGAACGCCACACCAGTCACACCGAACCATCATCTGTTTCATTGTCATTTCCCTCATTCTCGGACAGCAGCCCAAAAAGCCGCAGTACGAAGTAGAAAGCTTCTCGTTGATGCTTGTAGGGCGCTGCCCGAATGGGCAGCTTCGGATTGTTACTGCACATTGAATCCCTCCTGTAGTGTCTGCCTTGTTTTCGGAGAGCCATATTCCAGGAGCATTTCGCGCAGGACTTGGGCTTGCTGCTCGCTGGCCGTTTGCATGATCTCGGCAAGGACGCGCTGCTGTTCGCCGGAAAGGATATTCCGATGCGGGTGATACCACTGAGCCACCTTCACGCAGCCGCCTTTACCTTGCTGGGTTTCCAGAGGATAATCGACCGTAAGCGCTACAACGTCGTTCTGAATCGTTCGCGTCGTCACTTGAAACGTTCTTGCCAGCTCCGGCATGGTAATAGAACGCCTTGCCGTCAGAATTCGCATGATTTCTGCCCGGCGCTCGTTCATCGTCACGGTCGATCACCTCCTTTCCCTTGGCTCTGGCTGCATGGTAACAGCTAAACCGGAAGCCTATTTTCCGGTTTGAGATTTTTTTCAAAAGATAAAATCCGGCAAACAGGCGCGCCGCTTGCAGGACAGAAATGTCCCTCCGCGGAGGCCTATTTGCCGGATTCCTGATGGTTCAAGCCAAATCCAATTCTCTTAGCAAATCTTACACCTGCCTCCGCGCTCCTTTCGATTCCAGGTCGAATTCAGCGCCTGACGAGGCCGTGCGTTTCTATTCAGTTTGTCTGTGCGGCATTTTCCTTCACTCGCAGCAGCGTCACCGTAACCGTCTTTTCCCGAACAGTCACTTCAATCTCTGCTCCGCATTTGGGGCACCGCATAATGCTCCTTGTGCCGGAAGCCGACCGGCTGATCAGATGCCCGCAATGGCAGCAGTGCGTCATAAGCATTTCAGTAGCGTTCGCCATCCTCCACCGCCTCCTGCAGTTCCTCCTGCGACTCCTCTTGCCTCAATTCATATCCGAAGAGAATTCGGACAAAGGGAATCATGAAAATCCCTCCAATATCCCCATGCCATTCGTCATACCTGAAGGACACCTCGACGCCCAGATACTCGCGGCTGATGAAAACCATGAAATAGAAATCGTGAAAGCGCAACACCATTTATAGATTCCTCCGTATTTTCGTATTACCGGCATCGGATAACTTCATGCGGCAGCCCGGCGTCCGCCGCATGAAGGAAGCAGCTTTTTGAGAGAAAGCACCTGTCATACTATCCTTTTTGCCAGGAGCTGTATCTCGTCACCAAGTATAGCACCAAATTTTATTTCTTGTTTTCGAATGTACGAACATACATTCATTTTGCAAAAATTATTTTCGAGTAGGTGTACATGGATTTTTCTGCGAAAAACCGCGTAAAATTTTTATCAACCTATTTACAGCCATATATTTTAGTGCTACTATATACATGAAAGACAAGAAGGAGGCAAAAAGCATGATGCCCACTGATAATTCGTTTCCCGCGGGAAACGTCACCAGCCTGGCGGAGCGAAAAGCTGCCAAGCTCGCTTATTTCAACCGCGAGAAGTATGGTTCTATCATCCGGGCTGCACGCCTCAAAAAGGGTATCAACCAGCCTGAACTGGCGCGTATCCTTAACACCAGCAAAAACTACGTCAGCAACTGGGAAGTAGGAAAGGCGCGCCCTGACCTCAATATGATCCCTGGCCTTTGCGAAGCGCTGGGCATTTCTCTCAACACCTTTTTCGGACAGGCAGTTTTTACTGAGGAATTGACAAGCGAGGATCGCCGGGTGCTCAGCAACTATCATTATCTCAGCCAACAGAACCGGCAGGTCATAGACCAGCTGATGGCGACCATGCTGGACGTGCAGGCCCGGAATCTACGCAAATACGTTCAGGAGAATTTTCAGCGCGTCTGGTATGACGACCTGAAAACCTCCGCAGGCACGGGCAATCCCCTGGACGAGGGTGGGCATGGCGTTTATATCTACCTCCGTGCTGACCGTAACGTCTGCCGGGCAGACGCTGTCATCACCGTAAGCGGCGACTCCATGGAACCCGACCTGCACGACGGAGACGACATCCTGGTACAATACGCTGACGCCATTTCTCCCGGCGAAGTGGGTGTATTCGTCGCCGACGGCGAGGGATTTGTCAAGGAATACCAGCCCGACGGCCTTCATTCCCATAATTCCAAGTATCCTGTTCTGCATTTTAACGACGACGACAACGTTCGCTGCATCGGCAGGGTTATCGGCATCGTACCCATCGACGCCCGGCCCACTGAAATGGAGCAGGCGGAGCTGGACGACCTCCAGCACGAGGCGGCGCAACGGCACTAAAGAATAAAATTAACACAACCGGCCCTTCCGGTCGGCATATTTTTTATACCCTTTTTCAAGGAGAAAGCGCTCATGCAATATCCATATAAACACAGCCGCGAATCTGGCGACCGAAACAGGAGACGTTGGCTCATGACACGGAGGGAGTGAATCGCCATGGGAGAAGCTAGTAAAACGAAAGAGAAAATTTTGGACTTTGTATCCGCCTTCTGCGATCAGCACGGCTACTCGCCGTCTTACCGGGAGATTGCCATAGGTGTCGGTATCAAATCCACCGCCACCATAAGTCGGCATATTCATGACCTCATTCAGAGTGGTGTATTGCCGCCTGTGGAGCAATGTCCCCGCAAACTGACCCTGCGCCGCAAGACCAAATTGACGGCGGGCACGGGGGAACAGGTGCAGCGCATTCGTCTGGAGGCTGCAGACGGCGGCGTGGTTTGTTTTGACTGCAATCTCAAAAAAGAACGGGACGGTTTGGAGCTTTCATTCACCGGCATCCTGGACGCAACGCGCCTGAAGCGACCTGTTTCCCGCATCGTAAACTGTTCTATCGACAACGGGGAGGCGTTATAATGGAAAACATCGTTCGCAGAAAACCGGCGCTCAATATGCATCGCTGTGCTTTCACCGGCTATCGCCCGCAGAAAATGCCCTTCGGCTTCAACGAATCCGACCCGCGCTGCATCGATTTCAAGCGCCGCGTCAAGGACACCATTCAGGCACTCTACAACATGGGCTATCGCCATTTCATCTCCGGCGGCGCGCTGGGCATGGATATGTTCGCCGCCGAAGCCGTTCTGGAATTGCGCGCACAGCATCCGGACATGATTCTGGAGATGGTCAGCCCCTTCGACGATCAGGCGGCAAGATGGTCGCCCGAATTGCGCGCACGGCACGACCGCCTCTTCGCGCAGGCGGACATCATCACCGCCACCGGCCACGCCTACACCCGGAGCGCCATGTTCCGCCGAAACCACTATCTGGTGGACAACGCCGACCTGCTGCTCGCCGCTTGATGACATATACTATCTGAAAAAGGAAGTTCTCAGACTATGTCCCTGAGAGAGGAAGATTCTAAAAACTGAAAAAATGATTTGCATTTTGACTGTTATCTGCATCTATTATATAATGAGCGGGGATATTGCACACAAGGTTTCCGACAGGTTTATGCCGACTTCAAAAGAAAGGACAAAGTCCAGATGATACCGATAGTGATCATGGCGATTGAAGACGAAAGTGACCGGGATTATATCACGGGACTGTTTCTTAAAAACGAGCGCGGTATGTATGCCATGGCGCTGAAGATCGTCAAGGAGCATCATACGGCCTGCGACATGGTCTCCGAGGCCTGCCTGAAAATGATTGAGAAGATCGGCTATCTGCGGGAAATCTCCGTGCAGAAGCAGACACCGTACATTCTCTCAATTGTCAAGAATACTTCACTCATGTATCTGCGTCAGCGACGCAGCGAGAACAGCTATCTGGTAGACGACGAACGAATTCTGGACTATGCGACCGCTTCGCAGGAGGCATTGGACGCAGCGCTGATCAGCGAAGCAGAAAGTCAGGTTATACGTCAGGCGCTGAAACGACTAAAACCGAGAGAACGCGATTTGTTGGAGATGAAATACTTCAGCCAACTGGATGATGAAAAAATCAGTCGGCAGTTGAGGATCTCCAGAAACAGCGTTCGGTACTACTTGACGCTCGCACGCAGGGCATTGAAGGATGAAATCGAAAAGGGAGACGGTTCGTATGTGTGAGGAGTATCTCAGTTCAAAGGAGATCGTGCAGAAAATCGCGGATCTCAAAATCAGGCTGGCACTTCAGCAGGAGTTTGAGCAGGAAGTGGATGAATTGCTCGAGAAAGCCAATCCATCCGATGCGGGACAGACTCAGCAAATCCGGGAAATGGAAGAAAGGGTATTCAAGAATATCGCTATGCACACAGGCAGGCGGAAGCAACGGCAGGAGCAGAAACGGCGATTTCCGCGATGCGCACGCGTCGCAACCGTCATTGCGCTGCTGGTCATGGTCAGCGTCGGTTCGGCCATGGCGACGATTCATATGGTTCAAATCGGTCTGCTGAAGCTGGAGATTCATACCTATCCGGAGCGCACTTCTTATGGACTTGTGCCATCTGAAAATACACTGGAGGTGCCTCATGAATGGAATGGTGACTTTTATCCCGCCTACATTCCAGAAGGCTTTGAATTTGACAGTTGTTATAATTCGATGGTTAGCTATCTGCGTCCAAATGGCGAAACGCTAAGCTTTTCAGAGGAATCATACGGTTCGAGAACCAGCCTTGATACGGAAGAAGCCAATATTTCTTCGCTACTCATCAATGGTGCGGAAGCGACCCTGATTGAAAAGGATAGTTGGACGGCCGTTGTGTGGTCTGCGAATAACAGGCTTTTTATCGTCGATATGGACGGTGGGAAGGATGAAGCTCTGCGAGTCGCCGCCAGCGTTATTCTGGTCAGACAGTAATTACATACTACAAAAATCTGCGTTTGAAATAAGTGCAGATTTTTTTGTAAAAATTATTTGCAAATGTTGCTTTCGATGCATCTATAGTATGTAGGACAAAATAATAAGGAGGTACTGGTGATGCGGTGGTTTAGGATGATGACAATGGTTCTCGTTGGGGTTATGCTTCTCACGATTTCTGGTTCAGCATTTGCTGCGGTTAAGGATGACACTGTTTCGCCGCTTTATCTCTACACGCGAAGGGTTACCGCTTCTCTCTCAATCAGTGACAGTGGGCAGGCAACTTGTAGCGGCTATGTAAAAGCGAATAGTTCAGGAAGCAGTATTTCGATCACCATTACATTGTACAGACAATCTGGCAAATCATGGGGCAAGGTTACAAGCTGGAGTACTTCTGGCACTTCGCAAGTTTTGAGTATCGAGAAAACCAGGCAGGTTAGTGAAGGAACGTACAAGGTTGTGCTTACCGGCAGCGTAAGCAATCCTGAAGGCAAAAAGGAAGATATCAAAACTACCTCGACCGAAATGACCTATTCAAAAAAGTAATTTGCATTCGTCCTCTTTCGTGCATCTATTAAGTAGATCGGCATGAAATCCAAGAATACCAGTCATTGAATTCCGTGGCACCGAAAGGCTGACAATCCAGTCAGATGATCGGCCATATGAACATACAAAGGGAGGTTGATGGCGTAATGCGCAGGAAGAAAAGAAAGTCCTTGCTATAACGAGAGCCGCGCTGTGGCCGCTATCCAGTCAAGATAGACATAGCAAGGACAGGTAAACTATACCGTATCATATCGGGATATATCAAGAATTCCAACGATCTCGTTGTCAAGCGACAGGATCAGAATACAAACACAGTTTAGAAGGGAGTTATCATAGTGAATAAGCGTATTGTTGCTATGGGACTGGCTGTTGCAATGCTCCTTTGCTTTGCCTCTTCTGCATTGGCGATATCAGGCACTGTTAGTGTGTCTACCTGGTTGAACCTTCGTAAGGAAGCCAGCACTACTTCTACGATCGTTGCATATATGAAGGATAAAACGACCGTTGAAATTTTGGACAACGCAAATAAGACGAATGGCTTCTTCCGCATCAGGGGGGGAAAGCTACAAGGATCACCACAACTGGACTGGCAAAGCTACTAGAACCGGTTATGCTTCTGCAGCTTACATCAAGTAAATGACACACAGTCTACCGCGTGGGGGGGATGATATTCTTCACGCGGTAGACTCTTATATATTTCAAGAAAAAGAGAGGTATGTTTCTATGATGCGAAAAGTAGCTGCCATAATCCTTCTAATTTTAGCGTGTGTTTTCTGTACCGCAAGCGCAGAAAATAAAGACATATTTACTAATGAATTCATGCAGGAGAACGGTCTATACGATCAAACTGGACGTTTTTACTTTCAATCTGTAGATTGGGATAGCGATATTTGTTATGCCTACCTAACAGATATGTCAGTCTATACCTGTACTTCAGAGGGCGTTGTCTCGAAAATGTGTAAGCTGCCGTCTCCTCCTGATAATTTCTATCTGATTGACGGTGAGCTTAGTAACGATGAAATTGCTGCACTATATGAAACTGTTACCTATACTGTCCCTTTCAGAGGGAAATTGTTCGGCTACAACGTCTACAGTGGACGCTGGGGAGCGATTGACGCGCAGGGAATCCATTGGGAATCTATCGCACTTGATTTTTCTCCCCTATTTTACGAAGACGAGTTTTATCCAGCTCGAGTTGTTCGAAGTTTTATGAATGATCGCGAATTGGTTCTTTTTGTTAATGCTCAAGATGAATTTGATGGCAATTATTACACGGTATTTGTTTTCGACTTGCAGAATGGTGTTGAACAGCAAGTCAAAGTTGATGGACTTTGCGCAATGTGTCAAATCGATTCTGAAAATTTCCTTTGCCTATTGAATGCAGATACCCAGTATTCTATTGCAAAACTAAACATTACAGACGGAACAACAGAAACACTTACTATTCCCGTAGATTTTCCGATTGACAATGACGAAATCGGCGGCTTGGCCTATAATCCCAATTCGCAGGAAGTTTATCTGGCTGGGGGCGGAAAGGTATATAAGGGAAAAGCCGATAGAACATTTGAGGCAATAGCCGAAGTCCAGACATACCTGCTCAGTACCGAAACAGCCGCTTGGGTTTTGACTGATGGGCGGTATGTAATACTTTTGGATGGAATGCACATTCGTCATGAAGGTATAATTGACGATAATCAATTAAAAATCTCTGGAGCAGTTGATATGCAAGCACTAAAACTATATCAAAATGAAGCTCCAAATGTTATCGTAAACTTCTGTGATGAAGTTTCTGCTGAAGAATTGGCGCGCCAGATTATTACTCAGGATGACAATGTCGATATCTACGTTATTGAGGCGAATTATACTTTCACGTCACTGAAGGAGAAGAAAATGGCCGCACCGCTTGGAGTTTCTAAGAAGATTTCTACTGATGTAAGTGAAATGTATCCAGAAATCCAAAGTGTACTAAAGGACAAAGATGGCAATATTCTTGCGTATCCGGCTGACATGATGATTTGGCGTTATGGAATCAATGAAGGCTACTGGAAGCTATTTTTTGAAGGAATTCCATTGCCGTCAACATTTGAAGAAGTAATGGATGCATGGATCGTATGGGAGCGAGACTACGCGGAAGAATATCCCGGCGTAGGTTTCATTGGATCGGATTTTAATTATGCGGAACTGATAGAGGATTTTATTCGCTATTATGTTATGCAGCATGACAAAGATGAGTTGCCCGATTTAAACAGTGAATCGTTGAAAAGCGTGTTAGAGAAATTGGACACGATCTGCACTATTCGCATAGCAAAAGGGCGGCCCATCCATGGCGAACCCGATGAGCAATTAAAGACAGATAGCGAAACGGGGCCCGGTTTTATTTTCTATCCGACGCTGGATTGGCCTCTGATTGAAAATAGCAGTGTCCGAATCATTACTGAAGATTCCTACTTGTATGGCGTACTGAAGGACGACTTCACTTGGCTACCCTTGACCTTCGAAAAAGATACAGCTGCGAATACCGACGTTAGGATGTATGTATTTGTTGTTAATCCATATTCGAAGCATATGGAAACCGCGATCCATTTTGTTGAGCTTATGACAGAACAACAAGCATCTCCTAGAATCTATTATGCCTTACACCCACAATGCAATGACCCGCTTCCCAATGAGGACTACGATGTGAAACGCGTACAATACGAGGAACAGGTAGCATTATATCAGGAGGCCATAGATTCAGCCAATGAAAATGGAAGGGATACTTCACAGCTTGAGTATGAACTTCAGTATTACATGGACTGGCTGAATGATGATGCAAGTCAATGGCTGATTTCTGAAGGGGCAATCAGAGTATTCCGGGCGTCTCTAGAAAAAGAACCATATGATGCCCATGTTGAATCGCTGTATGTCAGTACTACTGCAACCGAAGCTGGCAGCTTTATCAAGAGTGCCTGTGAAAAATACGCTGCATCTGAAGGCAGGAGTTCAGTTGATTCATTGATTAAGGAGATCATGTCAAAAATTAAAATGATCTATATGGAGAGCAGGTGATTCGATTGAAAATAGCTAAGCAGTTTAGTTCTTTACTTTGTATATGCATAGCGCTTGCACTTCTCTGCATTGGCAATAACTGTCCAATGGCTATTGCATCAAACCATACTGATATGACATATAAGAAGATAGTCGAAATTTTTGGAGATGATTTTTGGAAACAGTTTGATTTGCAATCGCTATCGGACATTAGTGCAATTAGTTTTGCGGTAAGTGGTAACTGCGCATATCAGCTGATGGAGAACGGTGATCTATATCAATTAGATTTGCAAAAAATGGAGTACCGTCTTTTTTGTCAACTGCCTGCATTACCGACAGTGGACTTTTCTTCCGAAATGCAGTATTCTGATTTAAATGATGCAGTCAAAGCTCAAATAGATGGTGCTGTGTTTCAGATTATCGGAGATATCCGTGAAAATCTCCTTTATGGTTATTGCCCGGTTTCAGGAAGAATTGGTGTTATAGATGAAACGGGCATTCACTGGAATGGAGTTCAGTTTGACTGCGCAGATACGAATCCAACGAATGCTGCATATCCAGAGGCACTTAGCTACGCATTTGTTGATGAAAATGTGCTGTACGCATTTGTTGATCAACCTAGTATTTCAGATGAGTCATGCCAAGGAGTACTTGTTTCTTTCGATTTGCAATCAGGAAATTGCGCATATACCGAATTGCCGGAAACATATCTTTTCTGTCCGTATGAAAATGATCAGCTTTTGTTGCTAGTCCGGGATTCCCAGGGGGAAATGCATCTAGATCGCTTTAACATTTCTACTTTTGAACGTGATGAGGTCATAAGTGTAGTACCTATTGTGTCTGATGCAGAGTGTGGTGATGATTGGTTTTCTATAGCTTCGGCAATATCTGGATTGGCATACAACGATGAAGATATTTTCCTTGCTACTGAAGATGGTCTTTGGCTCATGGAGGGCACTAACCATTTTTCGAATGTTGCTCTCGAAGGAAGTGCATGGACAACTGTAAATCCCTATAGTCAGGCATGGATTTCATGTGGTGGGGCTTACGTCTTCCATAATGGAAAGAACTATATAGTAACGGATGATTAGCCAAACAAATGTAACCGCCCAATAATCCTTCGTAATAAGCAATGCTATCTATCATAGTATAACGGTGTAAGCGGAGATGAGATCTTATCAGATAGCAATGCCGAGCATATCTAAAATCGTAGCCAAGACCAAAGCCATGTTCGACCTTTTCGATCACCACTTTTACAACGACGAGTTTACCTGCCCTGCCATCACCGTATCTCCGGATGGCAGGCGCGGGGATTACGGTGGGCGTAGCACCAGTATGAATCGCTGCATCAAGTACGCCTGCACGTATTGCGGAACCATTATGTACTAACAGCAAAATCAATCCACATTTGCGATCCAGTTGATTTTATTGTCGCAACTTATTTGGATAGATAACCCGCATACCCGACAAAACTGAAATATATTTAGGATTCAAGATTAAGTAGCTATAAAAGTAACTGGATGCCTTGCGAGAGCACACTTTTTTTCAAAGCCACCTAAAATACAGTGACAGATTCGTGATTGTGTGGTATAATGATTTCGATAAGTGGTGGATGAGTGTTCTTAATACTCGCTTTGAGGCCGCGCATTAACTAAAACTCACTGACGTCCAAATCGACGTTCAGCTATCGCGTAATTGAATGGATGGAAACGATGAGTTATACAAAACGAATAAACGATAATGTTTACATTGTCAAAGGTTCCATACCCCAAATCAGATATTCAGCACGTACGTGTACTATCGGAGCTGAATATGAATTGGTGCAACATTTCTTGGAGAACATCACGACAGATGTACGTGACCAAATAGGAAATGAGACTGCTATCTTTATTGAACCACAATTGGATTCCGGATACCCGGATGTGGTAATTGTACATTATTCGATGAAGGGGGTACAGTGTCGTCATGCGGAGCGAAATCTGTTGACTCCTATCCATTTGAAAGTCTTAAGTGAGATAGATAAAAGAAAAAAAATTAGCTTTTCACATCTGGCTCAGGTTTTAGGCTTTGATATGCCAGAATTGGAAGGTATAATAGATATACTGCAAAAAGCAGGCTTATTGCATCGGTCTGCAAATCTCATTTTTAGGACTCCATATAGAGATTACTTTTGCATCAAAAAAATAATCGCCGTTGAGGCGAAAATAGATAAATGGGCTGTTGCGATTGATCAGGCTGTTAATAATACGCGGTTTGCCAACGAATCCTATATTTTAATGAAGCGTGACAAATGTGCTCTTGACATTGAGCGTCGTTGTAAGGAACTAGGTATTGGCGTTTTACTCATGAATGGCAAGCTAAACTGTGCTGTCAAGGCATCAAGGGGACATTTTACCAAGTCTTACATATCGTTTTTATTTAATGAATGGATACAACAGCTTGAAGAAATGGAGGGGTGATATTGAAACTTAACGAATACTTGGCATGTTTTTCGAGTTGCGTCCGCATTGGAAAGGGTGGTCAAAAAACGGTTTTTAAGGCGGAAAAGGCAAATGAATGTTATGCGCTCAAGATTGTCGAAATGCCAGACGACCCACGTATTCAGCAAGAAATAGTGATCCTCAGTTCACTGGATATCAGCGGTGTACCCAAGGTATTTGAACACGGAATCGTAACAGATGATGTGACGAACGATCCTATGTTGTATATTCTAGAGGAATATATCGAAGGAGATTCTCTTCGATCAATATTGAAGCGCGATAGATGCGTGACAACTGCAGTAGCAGTGTCCATTCTTCGAACATTGTTGGATATTGAAATCCAACTTGAAGAACGAGCTATTCTGCACAGGGATATAAAGCCCGATAATGTCATTATTGGATCCACAGGGAAAGTATACCTTATTGATTTTGGCATTGCCAAAATTCTAGGAGATTCATCGTTAACTCGTACGGCTGCTGTAAATGGTCCATGCACGCCCGCATATGCTCCTCTAGAATTAGCTTCTAATTTGAAACGCCAACAGGATGTTAGAACGGATTTGTATCAAATCGGGATTACAGTATATGAGTCGCTGGCTGGAGTTAATCCTTTTGCAGTTGGAGCGCATAATCCACAAGAGATTTTTATGCGTGGAAGAACCATTATGCCGGCGACTCTACAAATTTCAGGGGACAAGAAGGGATTGCTTATGCAATACATAAATATGTTAATGGCTAAGAATCCATCGCAGCGTCCTCATAGTGCAAAAGATGCAAAACGGTATTTCGAAGCAATTATTACTTCAGTAGATTTAGGAAGGTGACACTATGAAGCTCTATCTACAAATGGGACATGGAATGCAAAGCATGTGCAACGATCTAATTCGGCATTGGGGAGACGGAACGGTCATATTTAGTCCTGTAAACACAAAACGCTCCAAATTGGCAAGTCTGTCCAAACAATATCATAAAAGTGGTGGAACGGTTCTGTTTGATCCACAGTTATATTATCCACATGACGGTGCGGATAATCTACAGCTATACGATTATTGGCCGGATTACAATATGTCCATAACCGACTCGGCTATTCATAGAAAAATATGTCGCGACATATTTACCATTAACCAAGAAATTGGTTCCGAATCAATAATAATTCCAGGTGTCGAAATGGATATAGATGCCTTTGAGTATGGCCTTACATGGCTTAGCGACTCTGCCTGCTATTTTCGTGGGCATACGGACAAGAGTTTGCTTGCTACGGTGTGTCTATACACAGAGGTTCTTCGTTCAAGCCAAACTGTTGAGGATTTGGTAGATAGACTGGCGCAAATTGATGTAGACGGATTCTACATTGTTGCTCGATCCTCCAATGAGGAATATATAATATCTGACGCAAATTGGATGATCGGTCTTACCAAGCTAATAGCGTGTTTAAAGCTTTCAGGCAAAAAAACTGTCCTTGCATACACAAATCACCAAGGACTTATTGCCTCGCTTGCCCATGCTGATGCTATTGCGTCTGGTAACTACATGAATACAAGACAATTTGTACCGGAGCGCTTTCAATCTAAAAAAGGAGATATAGATAGGCGTAAAAGCAACTGGTATTTCCATCCATATGCCTTAACTGAGTATAAAGCAAGTTTGCTTGACGTCGCATATAATCGCAAATACCTTGATTCTTTCATGCCGCTTGGGGAATATCAAAACCCATACTCGGAAATGTTGTTTGCTGGCGCTATTCCATCAGCAACGAGCTATAATGAGCCACGCTCGTTTATGCACTATCTGCACTGTATGAGGACGCTCTGCGCAAGTTTGTCTTGTGAGGATTATGATGCAACAAAGGAGAGACTTTCGTTTATGCTTGACACCGCCGAAAATAAAATCCATGAATACTCGCTCAAGGGGCTGAAAAGCCAAAACCGCGACTTTGGCATAGGAATCGAAGCCATGCGAATTGCTGCAGCAGCACTTGATGAAGATTATGGATTTCGTCTTCGTTTGGACTGGAATAGGTTATGAATTTTGTCTTCTGCCTCTTTGCCAAATAGAAGGCACCATTTTGTCTCTTTTTCTGACTTGAAAGATATGTTCAAAAGGATAAGCTGTGACCACATCAAAACGAGGGAGGCCACAGCAATGCTGAGCTTATCTGAAATCGTAGCCAAGGCCGAGGCCATGTTCGACCTTTTCAACCATCACTTCTACAACGGCGAGCTTACCCGTCCGGCCATCACCGTATCTCCGGACGGCGGGCGTGGGGCCTACGGCTGGTGCAGCGTTTATGAAATCTGGCAGGCCAGCGGCGAGGCGTACCGGGAGATCAACATCTGCGCCGAGCATATCAATCGGCCCATCGGCGAGGTCGCGGCGACCATGCTCCACGAAATGGCGCACCTCTACAACCTGACCCATGAGATCAAGGACGTCAGCAACAACGGGTACTACCACAATAAGAAATTCAAGGAAACCGCCGAAGCCCACGGCCTGCACATCGAGTATCACGCCACCTACGGCTGGACGATCACGACGCTGACCGAAGAAACCGCCGCATGGCTGGCACAGCAGCCCGGCATGGCGGATATAACCGCCAGCCGTAAAACAGTGCTCCAGATCAAAACCAAGGCCGACGATGACGAGGGCGGCGAAACGACCACGACCATCAAAGGCGGGCGCAGCACCAGCAAGAATCGCAGCATCAAGTACGTCTGCCCGCATTGCGGAGCCATTATCCGAGCCACGCGGCAAGTCAACGTGGTATGCGGCGCCTGCGACGTACCATTCGAACAGGCCTAATCCTATACCAAATAAACGTCAAACGCCCGCCAACCGGGCGTTTATTTGTGCCGTGGGGATTATAGCCATGGCGACACGAAAACGCGGTTAGTGGGCGCGTAGTGACCACAAATTCTTTTGTAAAAAGTAAGCGTCAAATCTAGCAGCATATAGCAAGAGGCATCCCAGCGTTTTGTACTCC